>WASW01019509.1_pt1 | contig 15946 bp, 14 predicted proteins | sample 5698521 | NCBI WGS metagenome assembly WASW01 (sample SAMN11175560, study PRJNA528189) | sponge metagenome | isolation source: marine sponge | host: Leucetta | place: Antarctica: Western Antarctic Peninsula, King George Island | collected 2013-01
TATGCTGTCCGGTATTTTTGGTGTTGGCGGTGGGTTTCTGATGACACCACTGTTGTTCTTTATGGGAATTCCGCCCGCCGTTGCTGTAGCGACAGAAGCCAACCAGATTGTTGCCTCTTCCGTATCGGGCGTATTAGCGCACTGGCGGCGCGGAAATGTTGACGTCAAAATGGGCGGTGTCCTTCTTGTTGGTGGTGTTCTCGGATCATCTTTTGGTGTTTGGCTATTCTCTGTTCTTAGAGAATCAGGACAGATTGACCTGGTCATCAAACTATCGTACGTGATCTTTCTATCCATTATCGGCGCATTGATGTTGGTCGAAAGCATCAAATCTATGCGCGCGACCAAAAAATCTGTCAAAAAGAAGGCGCACCATCATACCTGGATGCATGGCCTTCCGTTTAAGATGCGGTTTAGAAAATCTCGACTTTACATCAGTGCCTTACTGCCTCTTGCCATTGGCTTTTTTGTTGGTTTGCTAGCAGCAATTATGGGGGTCGGCGGTGGTTTTGTTATGGTTCCAGCAATGATTTACCTACTTGGAATGCCAACGTCTGTTGTTGTTGGTACGTCACTACTGCAAATTATTTTTGTCACCGCCAACGTCACATTACTTCAATCCGTCAATAACCAGACCGTTGATGTCGTGCTTGCCATGCTGTTGATGGTTGGCGGCGTGATTGGCGCACAAGTCGGCACCAAAATCGGCGGTCACCTTAAGGGTGAACAGTTGCGTGGTATGCTGGCGTTGATTGTCCTCGGGGTCTGCGCAAAACTGTCTTTTGATTTGGTGGTCACCCCAAGTGATCTGTATTCTTTAGGCGGCGGAGGTGGACATTGACACGTAATCACCTGATAGGCTTTTTATTGACCCTCGCCGTATTCATTGGATTGGTTCGTGACGTACAAGCCAGTGAAATTACCATCGATCTGGCGGACCCTGTTGTCCAAATTACAGCGGGGTTCTCCGGAACAGACCTGCTTCTATTTGGTGTTGCACCTGGCGAAGGTGATATTGTTGTTGTCGTACGCGGCCCTATCCAAAATCAAGTGGTACGAAAAAAAGAACGGGTTCTGGGTGTTTGGGTCAATAACGATGAAATTACCCTTGAAGACGTACCGGCATTTTATGCCATGGCATCAAACCGCCCGCTGAGCGATTTTTTGCCGGGAGGGATCGCCAATATTCATCAGATCGGGCTGGAGAATTTACAGTTTCACCCCGCAGCTAAATCACAGTCAACTGATGACTGGGATCATTTTCGCCACGCTCTATTACGCAATAAGCAACGCCAGGGCCTTTATACCTGGGACCCTCTGCCATTAATTTTCAAAAGCAATAGACTTTTTCGCACGCAAATACGTTTTCCGGCCAATGTTTCCGTTGGTACATTTGGCATTGAAACTTATTTGATACGAAAAGGTGAATTGGTTGATTCCCATACCACTTTGTTAAATGTAAGAAAATTTGGATTGGAAGCGAGTGTTTATGATTTTGCTCACCGCCAATCGTTCGCCTATGGCATACTGGCCGTGGTCATAGCCTGCGTCGCGGGTTGGGCCGCAAACGCGGCGTTCCGCAAAGCATAAATTTGATAGGTGATTATTGTGAGTGACCAAGACACCGACGACTCCTCAACCCATGACAATCTTTCATTTCTATGTGTCGTTGACGAGAGCGAGGAAATGGGAAACGCGTTACGTTTCGCATGCCAGCGCGCCACGAATTCAGGACGCCGCGTGTCTCTTCTTTACGTTATACAGCCAGCTGAATTTCAACACTGGATGGCGATTGGTGAACGGATGCGCGAAGAGGGTCGTGAAGAAGCAGAAGAATTGCTGCAAGTGGTAGCGTCCGTCGTGCATAAACGCACAGGGCAAATGCCGACCTGTTACATCCGTGAAGGCAAGATCCGCGAAGAGGTTGTCGATCTCATCAACGAAGATACCGATATTGCATTGTTGGTATTGGGTGCTGCAACGGGAACCGACGGTCCTGGTCCCCTTGTCACATACCTTGTTGAAAAAATGGCAGGCAGGCTTCGCGTCCCCGTCACAATTGTCCCTGGTAGCCTGACCGAAGAAGAAATTGACGCGATCACCTGACCACGCCCTGCGTGTTCAATGAACATTCAGAACTGATGATTTCGCGAGCCCCATAACGATAAAAGAAACGCTGCCCACCAAAAAGCGTTTTAGTCTGCTTTTTCCAGAGTCTGAAACCGAGATGATATCAAAATCTTTCCCGGTTTCAACGATGGCATCAACTGGATCACCATATCCAATAATTGAATTTTGAACCTTCACGCCCAGTTCAGCCAACATCAATTTGGCTTCCTGCAGAGACCGTTCAGCATCGTCTTTCGAGTCATTGTTGGGGGCAACAGCGAACAAGGTAATGGGGTGTCCACATTGATGGGCTAGAACCGCATCGCGGCATACGGAATCAAGCGAATGCGCCGATCCATCTGTGCTAATCAAGTGCCCATGTTTGCCCGCCCCCTCGTTTTTGGGCTCTCTGGCAATTAAAACCGAGCACGGCGACATCGTAACCACTTTTTGAACGACTCCTGCTCCCCAGAACGAATTCCATTCCTTGCGCCAGTGGCTGGGCGCACCCAGAATAATGAGATTATAGGGACCAAGTTCATATTGATCGAGAATGCCGCTGGCCGGTTCAGGCGCCGTTTTTAATTTTAGTACAATACTTCTTCCATTGGCGTGGCGATATTCGATCTTGTTGTCGCCAAGGGGGTCACCCCAGACATCTTGATGACCCGTCTGAACCGTCCATTCTTCGTTCAGGGTTTTTTCATTGACCAGCATTTCAAGACCACGTTTCAGAAACTGAATGCCGGGAAGCTCTAACCCCCACTCCATCATATTTTGCCGTGCAACACGAACCTGTAGGCCACCACTACGGAGCCCCTGATCTATTGGCCGTACGTATAACAAGATCACATCACATTCATCGTTCTTGGCAATTTCGGCGGCATAATGAATGCCGACATAAGACTCATCAGATCCATCCAGACAAACCAATACGCGAAAACGGTTTTGACGCCATTCCCGCAACTCTTCAAGTTCTGCATTGATGTCCTCATCGCGCCAAAATTTCATATTCCTCGACCTCTTAATCCATGCTTTCCAGAAGCGGCCAGTAGATGGAGGCAGCAACTAACATTATAATCATTGAGGCAATCGCCATTCGCCATCCAACTTTAAGAAAGTCTGTTGTTTTCAAATAACCCGATGCATATACGATTGTACAGGCCGGCGTTCCGACAACAGTTAAATAGGCAAATGCGGATGAAATTGCAGTAACAAAACCAAGTATGATCGGGCTTTCCCCGGCAGCTGTCGCCATTTTAAGAACGATCGGACCAAGCACCGCGACGGCAGCGCCGTTGGACATCATATTCGTAACCGCCGTTGTTAATCCCGATACTGCAGCCCATAAACCGATCCCGTGATCAGCGCCAAACGGCGCTAATATGGCAAGAAAGTTCTCGGCGATCCACAACGCAGCGCCAGTATTTTTCATTTGTACGCCAAGCGATATTGCCGATGCATAGAGCAGCACAACGCCCCAGTTGACTCCTGAATTCACGTCTTCCCATCTTACCAGTCCGGCAATCAAAAATAGCGAGGCCCCCAAAATAGCAACCGTTCCCATACCGATATCTGACGATAAGGTAATCCAGCCCCATAATATCAGAGCAAAAAACACGATCGACAACCAGTCACCGGGTTTCATTGGCCCCTGCATCTGAATTTGGCTTCGAAGTTTGGCGACGGCGCGGGACAGGTTTGAATATTCAGGCCGAAAAGTGAAGAGCAAGATGACTGTCACAACGGGCAATTGCAGCAAGAACATAGGATAGGCGTACATCATCCACTTAACGTAATCGATCAAAAATTTATGGGTATCGGGATTGCCAGGATCATAGAAAAATTCCTGCCAGTAGCCAATCATGATGGCGTTTCGGGCCCCGCCGGAGGGTGTGCCAATGCCGGCAACCGAGCACCCATATGATATCGAAAACAACAGAACAGCAGCCAGGTTGCGAACTTTCTTGGGGTCGTCGGACGTTAGTGTGATCAATGTGATACCCACCGGCAACATCATGGCAGCGACGGTATGCTCGCCGATAAATGACGCCAGCACGCCCGAAACGACCGAGATACCAAAACAGATGTTCGACGTTTTTGTTCCGGTCACCCGAACGATCATCCAGGCGATACGTTTGTCCAATTTCTGCTTAACCACTGCAACGGCTAGCATTAGTGAGCCCATAATAAACAGGACGGAATCCGTCATCAGACTTTTGGCAACAATGGTTGACGGGATAGATAACAACAAAACCTGCCCGGCAATAATCAGCAAAGCGACAGTCGGTAGCGGGATTGGTTCCGTGACAAAAAGGATTGTAGCAACCACAGACATTGTCAAAACCACCATTCCTTCCGGACTCAATCCATCTGGAACGGGAAGCGTGAGCATAAAAATACCCACTGCCATGGCAACAAAAAACCAGCGTTTTTCCCAAAAGAAAAAGAAGTTGATGTAAGATTTATAGACAATTAAGTGTTGGTAACCTGCCCGCCTGGCACGCTGGGATGAGAACCGGCCTTCGGCCGTGCGGGCTTGTAAACTATCCCGAACCAGGTTGACTTTACTCACAATAGATCCCCACAATTTTTGGAAACACTATTTATTGGAGTATCAGATCGGGATAAAGTTTTCGTAAAGACCATTCAAAACCAACGGGGGTTAATTTAACTGTCGTCAGTATAGCGCCGTTTGTATGCAAAAGTGAAATCTTCGCATAGAAACAGCAATTTAACGTCCAATCAGCCTTACACCAGCCCAGATCGCTAACTAATTTGTGTTTCGTTCAAGCTACTTCTTGGTCTCTTCAGGTAATTCAGAGAGATCAGGCACCCAACGCGTAAATAGCGGCAGCATTCGATTGCGTTTTTCATCTGTCGTTGCCATGCCGGATAAAAAAGATCTGATGATGTCGGGCCCAAATTTGGCTGGATACTTGCGAAAGGCCCACAAACCAACAAGCTCGCCGCAGAACGGCGGCAACTCGTCAATCGCCCGGGTCAAAAAATCTCGTGTCGCTCCGGTACGGCCCTCTCCCCCCTTCTTGGTTTCCTGATCAAGCATTTGTCCAGCAATCCTGAGTTGCTGGGTAATCACCTCTTCTTCATACTCAAACGCAGCGACAAACAATCCGAAGTCACTTTCCAGCGGCGCATCATAACCATGCGATTTTGCGTCATTCTGCAGGGCCGACCAGAAATCGCGGGCCTTGCGGCGTTTTTCCTGTTGCTGGTTAGGTTTTGCGTTGGGAGCCGGAGCGGGCGCTTTCTTACCGATATTTTTCAACTTTCCGAACAATCCGCCGCCATCACCTTTTGCCTTAGCTGCAGCCGCAGCGGCGGCTTTTTCTGACGGGATGGACAATCCTTGCTGCAAGTCAAGAACCCCGCTGCGCCATAGCAGATGCGTGGTGTTTTGTTTTTCCGGCTTTTCAAATTCCTGATAGAACTTTTTCTCGACAAGGTCAGCATCGCTGAATCCCTGGGCGATGGTCTGCAAGCGCCGATTCTTCAATATTTGCGGCGCTATGATCTCGATCGATTTATCAACAAAAATATCGACGAATTGTTTGGTCAAAATAAAAGGTTTCGGTGCATCAAGGTCAGAAATGATAAAACAGGCCAGCTTAACCCGAATAAATTTAGCGAGAAAATACATAAAAGCCGCCTCGAAAGACTGAAATACCGGGTCATCTCCCTCCTGATGATCAGCCAGTTCAGGGGGTAAATCCAGATCGGCGTCACTGTCACTAACACCGATAGATTGTTCTGATTTTTCTACTGCAACTTTCTCCTGCTCTGCAGCCGCGTTCATGGCTGCTGGAGTCTGGAGTTTGTTAATTCTTTCGGCCTTTATTTTACCCAACAATCCGATGACAGATTTTTTAATTTCGTCGGCGTTTGTTGACTTTTCCGCCGAGCCATTTGAAAACAAACTGTCAAATCGGGGCTTTAACCTCTTTTTTAGAGAAACATCCTGCTCAGACATGCGCAGCATCTCGACCACCAAATCGGTGTATTTCCTCAAGGAGGTAATTGATTTAGCTTTTGAAACCAACACAATAAGACCGGTTTCTTTATTCTCAAAGAAAGATTCCCAGTCGATGGTGTCGCTACTACTGCGCGATTTTGATTGTGTGATATCAGACATACTATTGTCGGCAATCCCCGTCGTCTTCTTACTTATTTTTATTTCTGCACCGAACCCCGAACTAATCATTTTTGACATCCAGAACGTTCAGCCAGGAAGTCATGATCTAATCCCCCCATCATGGGCCAAAAGCGCCAATTCGCGCAAGCTAGAAATGGGATTGAACGCCTAAAATTTATATAATTATATGACGGACGTTTTTCGTACTACGGACAATATATTTTAACCTAGGCCTTTATCCTCCCTGTACGGTACGCGCTCGAATAGGCACAGTTCAGCGGGTCAACGCGCGGCGGCGTTCCGCAGATCGGCAATTGACTGAACGTAGTCACCACCATTAAACACTGCGCTTCCAGCAACAATGACGTTGGCACCGGCTTCGACGACCTCCCCGATTGTTTTGGAATTAACCCCGCCGTCAACCTGCAGGTCTATCGGACAGTCACCAATCATTTCGCGAATGCGGTGGATTTTTTCCAATTGTGCAGGAATAAAGCTCTGTCCGCCAAAGCCAGGATTTACTGACATAACCAAAATCAGATCAACCTTGTCCATGACATATTCGATAACACTTTCCGGTGTTGCCGGGTTTAAGGACACGCCAGCCTTTTTGCCAATAGAGCGGATGAACTGCAAACTGCGGTCGAGGTGAATGTCGGCCTCGGCGTGAACAGTAATAATATCCGCCCCGGCATCGGCGTAGTCCTGCAAAAACGGTTGTGATGGCGAGATCATCAAATGCACATCAAATATCTTGTCCGTGTGCGGACGAATGCATTTGATCACTGGCGGCCCAAACGTCAGGTTGGGAACAAAATGGCCATCCATGACATCAATGTGAACATAATCGCATCCGGCCGCATCAATTGCCCTGACTTCTTCGCCAAGAATGGCGAAGTCCGCAGACAGAATACTCGGTGCGATCTTGATGTCAGCCATTGCTCCTACTCTCTTATTTAGTTGATGGTCGGGTCAAGATCACCAGATGCATAGCGCGCCGCCATGTCAGAAAGCGGTATCGATTTGATTTTATGTGCCTGTCCGGTGCAGTTGAACCGCTCGAAGCGGTCATGACAGACGGCTTCCATGGCGGCGATTGCGGGTTTGAGATAAGCCCGTGGATCAAACGCTGCTTTATCTTCCGTCAGGACCTTACGAATTGCCCCGGTGATTGCCATGCGGTTATCGGTATCAATGTTGATCTTGCGCACCCCATTTTTAATACCGATTTCAATCTCTTCAATCGGCACACCATAGGTCTGCGGCATTTCGCCGCCGTTGGCATTGATGATGTCCTGCAGTTCCTGCGGAACGGAAGACGAGCCGTGCATCACAAGATGGGTATTCGGAAGCCGTTTATGAATGGCTTTAACAACGTCCATGGCGAGAATATCACCGGTCGGTTTACGGGTGAATTTATAGGCGCCGTGGGATGTGCCGATGGCGACGGCCAGAGCGTCTACCTTTGTTTTACTGACAAAATCCGCTGCTTCATCCGGGTCGGTCAGCAGCATGTCTTTATCGAGCTTGCCGTCGAACCCGTGACCGTCTTCCTTCTCGCCCTCGCCGGTTTCCAAGGATCCGAGACAGCCAAGCTCGCCTTCAACCGAGACACCGGCCAGATGGGCGAACTCAGTGACTTTCTTGGTGATGTCGACGTTGTAGTCATAGGACGCAGGCGATTTGGCATCTTCTTCAAGTGAGCCGTCCATCATCACAGATGAGAACCCATAAGTAATGGCCGAGACACAAGTCGCAGCATTGTTGCCGTGATCCTGATGCATGCAAACCGGAATGTGAGGGTACATTTCCGTTGCCGCGATGATCAGGTGGCGCAGTACAATATCGTTAGCATAACTGCGCGCTCCGCGGCTGGCCTGCATGATCACTGGACTATCGGTTTTATCCGCAGCCGCCATGATCGATAGCATCTGTTCCATATTGTTGATGTTAAACGCCGGCATGCCGTAGTCGTTTTCTGCTGCATGATCCAAAAGTTGACGAAGTGATACTAGAGCCATAGTTCTTTTCTCCCCATGGGGCCCTAGATCGGCCCCTGTTTAACAGTTGCCGCAGACTAAATTAAAGTCGCGTCTTTACCTCATTAACAACATTGTCGGCGGTGATGCCAAAATGTTCGAACAATTGTCCGGCCGGAGCCGAAGCACCAAATCCATCCATCCCGACAAACCCACCGTGAATGCCGACATATTTGTCCCAGCCCATACGAACCGCCGCTTCAACAGCAACGCGGGTGCCTTCCGGTCCAAGGACCTCATGGTGATAGGCACTGCTCTGCGCATCGAACAACTCCCAACACGGAACAGATACAACCGCCGTCGGAATGCCATCCGCCTGCAGGGTATCACGCGCTGCCAGAGCAATTTGAACTTCCGAACCGGTCGCCAAGATCGTCGCCTGACGATCACCACCTTCAGCGTCGGCAAGAACGTAAGCACCCTTGGCTGAGCGGTTCTCATCGGTGTGTTCGGTCCGCACCGTCGGCAATCCCTGCCGGGTCAAAACCATACCGGATGGTGCATCCTGATTGTCCAGCGCAAGTGCCCAGCACTCCATCGTCTCCACCGCATCACACGGGCGGAAGACATTGAAGTTCGGCGTCGCCCGCAAAGTGGCAAGCGTTTCAACCGCCTGATGGGTTGGTCCGTCTTCGCCAAGACCAATAGAATCGTGGGTCAGTACATAAACAACCCGCTGCTGCATAAGCGCCGACAGGCGAATGCCGCCCTTCATGTAATCGACAAAAACCAGGAATGTGCCTGAATAAGGAATGAACCCACCGTGCAGGGCAATGCCGTTCATGACCGCCGCCATGGCATGCTCGCGTACACCGTAGTGGATATAACGACCGGAGAAATCAGACGCGCTGACGGGCTGTGTTTGCGCCGTCTTAGTGTTGACGGAGCCGGTCAAGTCTGCGGACCCGCCGATCATTTCAGGGATAACCTCAGTTAAGACCTCAAGCGCTTTACCAGAGGCAACGCGCGTAGCCCAGCCCGGCTGCTCTTCCGAACAGGCTTTTTTGTGGGCGTTAACGGCGTCCATCCAGCCATCCGGCAAATCACCGATAAGGCCGCGAACAAATTCAGTTCTGTCTTCTTCAGACAAATCTTCAAGCCGCGCTTCCCACGCTTCGACGTCAGACGCATGCCGCGTACCAACGCTGCGCCATTCGGATAGCACATCGCCCGGAACATCAAACGGTGCATGCGGCCAACCCATTAATTCGCGAGCCAGAACCAGTTCATCGTCGCCAAGTGGCGCGCCGTGCGTGGCCGACGTACCCTGTTTATTGGGAGAGCCTTTTCCGATAATTGTCTTACAGGCAATCATCGACGGCGTATCGGTGCCTTTGGCATTTTCAATTGCCGCAGCAATCGCGGCAGGATCATGACCATCAATCGCCTGAACGTCCCAACCACTTGCCTTGAACCGGGCCTGCTGATCATCACCGACCGTCATCCCGACCGGGCCGTCGATGCAGATATCATTGTCGTCGAACAAAACGATCAATTTTGAAAGTTTTAAATTTCCAGCCATGGAAATCGCTTCATGGCTGATACCCTCCATTAGGCATCCGTCGCCGACGATAACGTAGGTATGGTGATCAACAATAGCGTCGCCATACCGATCATTATGCATACGCTCGGCCAGCGCCATGCCAACAGCGGTGGTGATCCCCTGCCCTAGTGGACCGGTGGTGGTTTCGATACCACTGGCATGACCATATTCCGGATGCCCCGCTGTTTTCGCCCCAAGCTGACGGAAGTTTTTCAGCTCGTCGATCGTCATATCCTCAAAACCCGTGAGATAGAGCAGCGAATAGAGCAACATCGAACCATGGCCCGCGGACAAGACAAATCGATCACGGTCCGGCCAGTTCGGCGTCGAAGCATCAAATTTAAGAAACTGCGAATACAAAACGGTGGCAACATCAGCCATGCCCATGGGCATCCCAGGATGGCCGGATTTAGCTTTCTGAACCGCATCGGCAGATAAAAATCGAATGGCGTTTGTCATTTCTGCGTGATTACGGTTTGACTGGTCGTTAACGTCGGCTAGGGCCTGGGAAGCTGTCACTGGCGGAATCTCCTCGCGTTGATCGAAGCACCCCTACCCGTTTGGGTGTTTCATGAGCATCTATAGCTCCGAAGGTTGTCGCTAATACCGCCCAAAGAGTCCAGCCAAAATGCGGTTAAACTGGCGCTTTTTAGGCAGTTAATCGAGCGGGTCCCGGTTTTTATCAATTTGCCTGCCTGAAGACGACAAATGAGGCCTCTCTGGTTTGACGAATTGGATTGTGTCCCGACAGCCGAACATGGTGAGCAGGATTAGAATCACGGCATTCCTTTAACCGCATCATTACCTTTTTAGCACTTTTCTCACCGAACATCGGCAACTTCCACATGTACCAGTAATTGACGTGTGCACGGTCTGGCTCAACATGTTCAATGATCGGTACCAGCCCCTGATCGACAATTCGGATAATCTGCCCTTTTAACTGTTCGGCATCGAGTTCAGGCAAATATGAAAACGTTTCAAACCGCCTGCTTTCAGCATCATTTTGCAATGATTGATAGTTCATAATTTCCGACATTTTACTGTCCTTTTCTAAATTCAGGTTATTGTTATTGTGCTGCTTCAAGGTCGAGTTTGTCGACCGTGTCATATTCAAACTTGATCTCTTTCCAGGTTTCCATCGCCGCTGCCAGCTCTGGGCTGTGTTTGGCAGCGTCTCTCAGGATATCGCCACCTTCGTGCTCAAGCTCTCGGCCCTGATTACGCGCCAACGTACAGGCTTCAAGCGCAACCCGGTTGGCCGCTGCGCCGGCGGCATTGCCCCAGGGGTGGCCAAGCGTACCGCCGCCAAACTGGAACACCGCATCATCACCGAAGATCGATACCAGCGCCGGCATGTGCCAGACGTGAATTCCGCCCGATGCGACCGGAAACATACCCGGCATGTGGCCAAAATCCTGATTAAAGAATATCCCGCGCGTGCGGTCTTCCTTGATGAACCGATCCCGCATGATGTCGATCCAGCCGAGCGTCGCATCGCGGTCGCCCTCCAGCTTGCCGACAACGGTGCCGGAATGCAGGTGATCACCGCCCGACAAGCGCAGGCATTTGGCCAGAACGCGGAAGTGGATGCCGTGATGCGGGTTACGGTCAACCACCGCATGCATGGCACGGTGAATGTGCAGCAGCATACCGTTATCCCGGCACCAGTTGGCAAGCGAGGTATTGGCCGTAAATCCGGCGGTGAAAAAATCATGCATGATGATCCGCATACCAAGCGATTTGGCGTATTCGGCGCGTTTGAACATCTCCTCGACCGTGCCGGCGGTGACGTTCAGATAGTGACCTTTACGCTCGCCGGTTTCTCGCTCCGCCTGATGCAGAGCTTCGGCGACAAAATCAAACCGTTGGCGCCAACGCATGAACGGCTGAGAGTTGACGTTTTCATCATCCTTGGTGAAATCAAGCCCACCTCTGAGACATTCATACACCGCCCGGCCATAATTTTTGGCCGACAGCCCAAGTTTGGGTTTGATGGTGCAGCCGAGCATCGCGCGGCCGTATTTCTCCATAATATCCCGCTCCACCATCATGCCGTTTGGCGGACCACCGCACGTCATGACGTAGGCCAGCGGGAACCGAACATCTTCAAGCCGAAGGCTTCGGATCGCCTTAAACCCAAAAACATTACCAACCAATGATGTAAGCACATTAACCACGGACCCCTCTTCAAACAGATCAAGCGGATATGCGATCAAGGCATAATAAGCGTTATCGTCTCCAGGCACCGGATCAACGCTGTAGGCGCGACCTTTGTAATAGTCGAGATCGGTGAGCAGATCGGTCCAAACCGTTGTCCATGTGCCGGTTGAACTTTCAGCCGCTACAGCGGCAGCAGCCTCTTCGACTGGGACACCGTCTTGGGGAACGAACTTAAAACACGCCAGCAGGTCCGTATCTTTCGGCACATAGTCCGGCATCCAATAGGTCTCGCGGTAATCCTTAACACCGGCATCATAATTATTGGACATTCTTTCTCTCCTTATATTGCATGGTGGCCAAGCGCCGCCTTGACCATGTGAAATGTGATCAGCAGTTGTGACAGCGCGAGTGGATGGCTTAAGGACTGCTGATTTTGGTGATCGGTATAGGTGCCCAGGTTACCCCGAAGATGGGCCGCTTCAGGGATCAGGTCCCACAACAGATCGGCCATCATTTTGGCACGCGTTTCGTCGACGCAGCCGGGAATTTCCAGAACGTCGACGGGTTTACCATCCTTATCGCGCGACAGATCAAGGCGAAATCCGTTTTTTGACCCCATTTCAAGAATGGGTGTCAGGTCGGGGTGCGGCAGTGTTGGGCGCAAAATATGAGAGACGTTTAAACCGGCGCCGGACTCGCCTTCGTTATCAGCGGGCGGGAAAAAACGGACAACCATATCAGCAAACGTGCGCTGCGGCTGGATGAAATTGATTGTATCGTCCTTGCGTTTTTCAAGGGACGCCAGAACCTGATCCGCTGTGTATCCGCGCTTTCCTGTATCGCGCTGTATTTTCCACTGCACCCGGACATCATCCATGGGATCCAAATAGACTTTAACATCGTAGCAGTTGCGCATCGCTCGTGTGCTGTAACCAAGCAATCCCTCCAGAATGATATAGTCTTTGGGTTCAATGTATTCCGGCGCGTCAAGCGTTCCACCCTGATGGTTGTAGACCGGTTTCAGGATCGAATTGCCCTGGCGTAACTGATCAATATGGTGTTCCAGAATATCAATATAATTGCCGCCGGGATCCAACGCAGATATGCCGTTTTCAGCGCGTTCAATACGTGAATAACGATGATAATCATCCGTACATATGCTGACGACGCGGTCTTTCCCCAAGATTTGTGCAATGCCGGCCGTTAAAGTGGTCTTTCCAGCCGCAGAATCACCAACAATTCCCAATATGATGGGTCTTTTAACAAAATGGTTTTTAGGCATTAATGGTCTCCGTATGGAGCTTGTTCATCAAACTCGATCCAGGGTGGCTCGATCCAGGGTGGCTCGATCCAGGGTGGCTCGATCCAGGGTGGCTCGATCCAGGGTGGAATGTCGTTAACAATTGACGTTCGCCGCTTTCGCCCGAAATCATGAGTGATTGCGTTTTGATCTGATTATTGGAGCGTTCAACACCGTCGAATAACAACCCGGTGGTAATTCCCGTGGCGCAAAAATAGACCTGATCCGAGCGAACCAGATCATCAATATCAAGCCATTGATTTGTATCCAGTCCGGCCTCATTGACAGCAATTCGTTCGCTTGGAAGCTGGGGCGACAGGCGACCGTAGAAAACCCCGCCCATTCCTCTGACAGCGCAGGCGGACATAATGCCTTCCGGCGTACCGCCAGTGCCCATTAACGCATCAATACCGGAACCGGGAATCGTGGCCATAACGGCACCCGCCACATCACCTGCAGGGTACTGAGCGACCCGCGCACCTTGGCGACGGATTTCTTCAATCAGGCGAATGTGGCGGGGCTTCTCCAGCACAAATACGGTCAACTCATCAACAGGTTTCTCCAGGGAAAGAGCCAGCTGCTCGAGTTTCTGGGAGACCGTAGCGTCCGGGTCGATGTTTCCTTTTGCTGCGGGCGGGGCAACGAATTTTTCCATGTAAAAAGCCGGGCCGGGATCAAACATTGCCCCTTCTGGCGCGACGGCAATAACGGCCATTGCATTGGTCAGGCCTTTGGCCAGATAACTTGTGCCTTCAACCGGATCAACGGCGATTTCAATGACCGGCCCTTTCGCCGTGCGACCAACGACCTCGCCGCGGAAAAGACCCGGTGCATCATTCTTTTCTCCTTCGCCGATGATGACCCGGCCCTTGATCGGCAGTTTGTTTAACTCAGATCGCATCGCCTCGGTCGCAGCGTGATCACCCAATACGCCGTCACCGCGACCGATCCAGTCGTAGGCCGCAAGCGCTGCGACTTCTGTCACATTACGGAGCGCGTAGGCAAATAGTCCGGAGGCGCTGATCAATTCAGACATGAGAGTTCCTTAGGCATCAGTTGCAGCGACCCTAACCGGGCAGCCGATGGTGCAGAACACTCAAGCGGTTATAAAATTAAACTCTTTTGGGCAGGCCAGAACTACCCGATCAGGTAGGGCCATGAAGATAACGGGCAACGGCCTGCGCGCGGTTCCTGACGTCAAGTTTCTCATATAAATTTTTGAGGTGGAATTTCACGGTGTTTACAGATATTCCGAGAGTATCCGCAATTTCGCCGTTGGTCATACCGTCGGCCAACAAGCGCAATAAATCAGCTTCGCGAACCGACAGACTTTCAAGCGGGTCGGTGATGGCGCTCCGCATATCCATAAATGGAAACACCATGCGCCCAGCAGAAACCGCAACGACGGTATCAATCAGACCCTCAGGAGGATCACTTTTAGCGCAAAACCCTGCCGCCCCTTCCAGCATCGCTTTCCGCGACGTCAATTGCGCCGTGTCACCGGTATAAATAATGATTTTGGCATCAGCGCCGCTTTTCCGGAGCGCTTCCAATACTTCCCGGCCACTCAGGAACGGCATCACCCATCCGATGACACCAACATCAAACGGTATTTTTTCAACCGCCTCCATAAACCGCTCGCCATCCGCCGCTGTCGCCATGACGTCGAACCGTGGGTCGGCATCAAACAATTGAACCAGCCCCGCCAGCACCAATGGTGATTTGTCACACAGGACTACTTCAATAATTTCTGTATCGGTTTCAGACATATTCCGGACCCTACCTGTCCGGGTAGGGTGCGTCCATGATAAATAGAAACTCGGTTTCTAAAACACCCCGTTTTCCTTCTGCAGCGCGCGAATATAAGGAACAATTTTACCAATTTGTCCGTCTGTAATCCCGTCAACCGGCGGCATGTTTCCAAAGGCCCAGTGATGCGCTCTGGCGCCCTTTTTCGGAGCAATATAAAATGCCCCATCACCGTGATGCCCCGGATGATAAACTTTATGCAAGAATGTCGGTCCCTGCTCGGTTCCCGCTGCATTTTTACCGTGGCAGCTGGCACACAGGGCGTCGTAGTTCATTTTACCCAGATTTAGCGACGGGTTCATCTTCGGTGTTTTAATTGAGTCTGGATTGAGTGGTTTTGCCGTCGATGGGCCTGCGATCAAAATCATCCCCAAAATGGCAGCAATCACACCTGCCTTCAATTGCACAGTATACATGATGTCCTATGGACCTTTCTTTATTCCAAATACTGCCGGGCATCTTAATCTTGCCCCCAACGGGAAGGTCAACAATAGTCGGGCGAACGGGTTAAAGTTGTTTTTTAACGTTGCGTGCCCCGCTTATTCGCGGACACTATGTAATGATATAGGTGTTAACCGAAGCCGTTCTCGATGTCTGCTGTTGTGCCGATAGGGGCCAATAGGGATCAATGATCTGAAGCATTTTGCACCGTTAAGATGATGGCTCCTTTTGGCTGAGGCTGTTGAACAAGTCGGTTGATCTGTGAATCGGATCATGATTCACTCGTTTAGTCAGAAACGGGGAATTACGGCGATGATGGGTGATCCGGTTGGACGGCAAGACCGTCTTTTTTACGAATTTGATCTCGATGACATGGTTCCAGGCGATCATCT
>WASW01081879.1_pt1 | contig 15931 bp, 17 predicted proteins | sample 5698521 | NCBI WGS metagenome assembly WASW01 (sample SAMN11175560, study PRJNA528189) | sponge metagenome | isolation source: marine sponge | host: Leucetta | place: Antarctica: Western Antarctic Peninsula, King George Island | collected 2013-01
TGTTCAAGTCTGATCTCCCAAAACCAGTCTTGAATCACATTTCCAGCGATTTGGGAATCCCCTGATTGTGAACACCCCCTAGGGCAGCATATCATAATGGAAGAAAAATTACTTAAGGGGAGTATGCATTAAGGAGGGTCTCCAACAATATAGGGACCAGAATGACACAATGTCGGCATTAGCCGATTAAATTATTTGAGTTTTTAGATACAGTTTTGCATTAATCCGTAACGTTGTTCCGTTCTCTCCCGTCGAAGTAACGGCCTATGCTTTTACTGTCGGGATAGCATCCCACTCGGTCGTATATTTCGGCGACTGAAATGCACTGGCTGAGTGCCAACCAGTGGATTGACCCTTAGCGCCAAAGTTGATGGAACCTGGCCCTTGCCGGCTGATGATCTTGTCGAAGGCTTCGATAAGTTTGTCATCCTTCGGATCGCGATGGTCAAAAAGGGACTGGGGGGCTTGGTCAGCATCTACGAGATTGAGCAACATCACTCCTGCCTTCTTGAATTTGAACCCTTCACGGTAAGATTTCTTCACACCTTGAATGGCTGCGCGAACAATATGCATGGTGTTGTTGGTTGCTGGTGACAATTCAACAGATTGGGATGGCGCGTACTGCGGCCCGCCCGAGAAGCGGTCCGTCTCGATAGAAACGCTTATGGCAGAACTGACGAGGTTTGCCTTACGAATATCGGCAGCGGCAGAGGTCGCAAACACCGTCACGGCGTCGATCAAACCATCCAACTCTGTCACCGTTTCACTAAATGACCGGGATACCATTGTCGTCTGCTTGGGTTGTGGGATGCTGTCAAAGCCGATGCAGTCCTCATTTCTGAGCTCACGCACCGTTTTCAATCCATTAACTCCCATTTCTTTCCTGATCCACCCATCAGGCTGATTGATGAGGTCGAGGGCAGTTTTCACACCGTTCCGATGCAATTTTTTGGCAAACTGTTTGCCAATTCCCCACACATCGCCAACCTCCGTCATTTCCAGAGCTTTTGATTGCCACTGAGAATCAACGAGACTGACAACACCGTTTGCCTTGATTGATGCCTTAGCCAAGCGGTTGGCTACCTTAGCCAAGGTCTTGGTTTCGGCGATACCAACACCAACAGGTATTCCTGTCCACTGCTTCACTTTGTCTTGCACTGACCGCCCAAAATCTTCGAGATTCACATTCATCCCGGTTATGTCGAGAAAACACTCGTCAATAGAGTATGGCTGGATTTCAGGCGCCATATCGGCAAGAACCTGCATCACGCGATTAGACATATCGGTGTATAGGTGAAAATTCGCGCTGATTACTTGTATATCGTACTTCTTCACGATGTTTTTAAATTGATACAGCGGCTGGGCCATTTTAACGCCAAGCGCCTTCGCCTCGTTCGATCGGGCGATTGCGCAGCCATCGTTTGACGAGAGAATGATGACTGGGCGGTTTTCGAGCTTCGGGTTAAATACCCGCTCACAAGAAGCATAGAAGTTGTTGCAATCCACCAATGCGTAGATGGTCATCGAAGGTCTCTGATCAAACCACTTACGACGCCCCAAATGGTCGCGTCTTCACTGTCGATCATTGAGAAATGCCGGACGGTTAATTCACCGTCGATAACGACGATGACAGTGGCGTTCTTTTCCGGGTTCAGAGAACGGTCAATTATAAGGGTGTCTCCCTTGTAAATGCCATGATCCTCCATTCCGTCGCCCTCGACCTTTACAAAGAAGGTTGCCGCCGGATGCTTTATAAAATGCCCATCAAGGCTGAGATTTGTGGTGGTGCTGACGACGCTGAACATTGGGTGATTGTACACAGTTATGATGCATGGGCTAACGTGAAGATCACGGGGATTGAAGTCCCATGGTACGGAAACGTACGTTAAGGAAACAAGAGGGGGGATTCGGCCCTTATCAGCAGAAAGCGTACGTTTTTCACATGAAATCAAATTATCTCAAATTTTTGACCGCTATTGTCGGATAGGGGACTACTTTTTGAGTTGGTCATTTCGGCCGTCGATGACCCGAAGCGGACTTATCAATCGCTGTCTCGTTGTCCCAAATGACTTTTTACCGGAATCATAATATACTTGGAATCATCCGATAGAAACGATCGCTTGAACATGTTCGAATGGAGGATGATCATGACACTTTTGGACCCTATTAAGTCCGTAATCAGACGCGCGACATTCTCAATCGTCGCCATCCTTATGATCACCGGTTGCCAATCCAACTTATCCCAATCCGAACTGCAAAATGTTACTCAGAATTTGAAGAGCGTAAATATTGCGCTTCCTCCGCGGGACCCACTCCACCGGATTAAACGTGTTGGATATGCTTTGGGTGAAGGTATCCCCCATAATTTGGATGACGTGGAGAATTGGCGCGGAGAGTACGCTGACAACAGCCCCGAAGCGCTTCATTGTAACAGTTACAACGCCGATTATATTGCCGATGTTGACGAATATGTAGCCCAGCGAAAAAAGGACTACAGCGCCTATAAACTCACACAAAACACGAATGGTTTGTACAACGAAGCTGAAAAACAGTTTCAGAACGGCCGGCCTAGGCATGCTGCCGCGTTTCTTAAGGAAACAATGAACTGGGGTCACAACACTTGGAAAAGTCACTTGCTTGCGCACCGATTGTTCGCAGCGACTTTTTTCGGGGCGTACGGAGAACTGGAGCAAGCGTCCAAATATATGAATGAGGCCAAAGCGTACTATTCCCCCGGGGATACCCCATCGTGTCAGAGACGTGGAGAGTTTTGGCAAGGACGCGCGGAGGCCTATATCAGCCTCACGGAAGGAAATAGCGAAGATGCATTGAGAAGCACCACAAGAGCGCGGACCGCGCTTGCCGCATTTCGCCAGACCACTGACCGCGACTGTGAAAATCGATTCGGCGGTATCGAAGACGCTGAACTAAACCTTCTATCCGCGAAGGCCTTGTTACGGCAGGGAGATTTAAACAAATCTGAAAGTTTCGCGAGAAAAGCGGCGAGGAGGGCAAAAAGTTATTTTGGCCGGCAGGCTTTGCAAGTGCTTAGCCAAATTAAGCGCCGGCAAGGACACTATCAGGTGGCGCTTTCATTCGCCTTGCTGGCCAAGGCAAATCAAGGGTGGCGTCAGTGTATTCCTAAAACATCGCCGGACAATATTGATACGATGCGGGACATCGCACTTGCTTTGATTTCACTCAATCGGTTCGAGTCGGCGGGAAAGGTCCTCGACCAATTGGAAAAGGATCTGAAATCCGATCCCGTAATTTGGAAAAACCTGTTTGGCGCGAGTGTCGACCGGGGCGTCATCCTGCAGGAGACGGGCCGGGTTCAGGAAGCAAAAAAAACGTTCTCTGCTGCCTACACAAAATTGGTAAAGCAATATGGCCCTGAACACTTCGAGGCGCTTGAGGCCGAGGTCCTGGTCAAATTACTGGATGGAAATCTACCGTTGCCCGAGTTGACCAAATCGGTTGAGAAGTTACTGAATCAGTGGCGCCAGCAGGCCGGTCAATCGACACATGGGCAACGCAGTCAGTCCGTTCGACTTAAATGGATAATTGAGGATTACCTGTCTCGGGTATTTGCAGGTAATCATAAGGCCAAGGACGAAGCTCGCGCATTTGAATTCGCCGAAACCCTGAGGGCCGGGATGGTGCAGCAAGCTCTCGCTCAAACCGCGTTACGCAGACTGGCTCCAGACTCAGAGACCCGCAATCTGATCCGCCAACAACAAGACCTGCAAAATAAACTGGCCGTCATGCGCCAGAGAATTGCTGGCGACGTAGCGGCGGGATATGTCGGCAATGGGACAATCAGGAAGCTCAGATCGATACTTGGAAGTACGGAGAAGGCCGTCTCAGTGTTAACCAATCAGGTGCGTGCGGCCATACCGGAATACGATCAAGTCGTCGGATCGGGTTCGTTCAATATAGGGCAGGCTGTCACGTCGCTGCGCACCGGAGAAGCGGTGATCTCACTGACGTCAGGACGCAAGGAAAGTTTTGTTTGGGTCATAACTGCGGATGGCCGTGTATCTGGCACCCGTATCGCCAAGACCGCGGCAGATTGGGAAGAAGATGTCAAAAATGTCCGCAATAGCATGGAACTGACGGATAAGGGCCTGACTGGCCTGATGGCATTCGATACGCACGCAGCCCACAAAATATACAACGATCTACTTGGCCCTACGGAAAACCACTGGTCCTCAGCGGACAGGTTGGTGTTTGTCAGTGACAATGCACTATCTACGATTCCCATGGGCATGTTGCTGCGCAGCCCGGTAGCAAACGTCTCCAATACCGGACTAATGTTCTCCGGTTTCAAAGAGCTCCCGTGGTTGATGCGCACTCACGCCGTTAGCATGGCGCCGTCATTGACATCGCTGGTTTTGTTGCGTCAGGGCAACCGGAACAACGATAAACGTCTGGAGTTTCTGGGGATAGGTGACCCTATCTTCAACCCGTCGGAAGCCAAGATTGAACTGGCGAGCCTGGGCGCCACCCGGGGCAGTTTCAAACTGAGGGCCGTATCGACGACCCGCGCATTGGACAGCGCCGCTCTTGCCAACTTGCCCAGGCTGTATGAGACGGCGGACGAGGTTAAGGCGATAGGGGTTGTGCTGGGCGCCAACAGCAAACGTGATATTTTTGTCGGCTCCAGAGCCAGTGAAGCGACTATCCGGGAAATGAGTTTGTCAGGTACTTTAAAGAAATATCGCGTCATATCTTTTGCGACACATGGACTTATCCCGGGTGATCTTGATGGGTTAGACAGTCCTGCACTGGCTCTGAGTGCGCCGCTCGCCACATCGAAGGCAAAATGGGATGACGGACTATTGACCGCGGAGGAGATCATGGAGCTTGATCTGGACGCCGACTGGGCAATTTTGTCGGCGTGTAATACAGCTTCGGCGCAATCGGGCTCAACGGAGGCATTTTCCGGTCTGGGACGGGCGTTTTTCTACGCCGGAGCACGGTCTCTGCTGCTCTCCAATTGGCCGGTGTTCAGCGAATCGACAAAACAATTAATGGTGTCGGTATTCAAACACGAAAAGACCTCACCGGGCCGCGCTCAGGCCCTGAGAGCAGCGGCGTTGGATATCATGGATACCGGAAGCATGGATGGGGGAGCCGGTTTCCAGTTCAGCTACGCGCATCCCTTGTTCTGGGCACCGTTTACGCTTGTTGGTGATGGTGAGTGAACGCAATCACGGTTATTTTGGACTGGTAACAATTTTTCGCTCATGTCTCTTTTAGGCTAAACCTTGCCGAAAATCAGCGGATCAAATTTCGACCGCTTCGTGGCGTACAGCGGTCATAACCGTACGCATACAACCAACCTACAAAAAATTCGCTGGGATTAAGAAAATTTGCGCTCATATTGCAGCCCATAAAGCTCGAATCGATTTCGAACGGGACCATAGTATGGCCGCAGAACTGCCCGAATTGGAACGCCTAGCCCGGCAAATCATCGCCGCCGATAAAGTCATAAACTGTGATTTCAGCGATCCCACCACTGAGCGCCGCTATTGGGAAATAGACGGGTTTTCAAAAGTCCCCTGCGGCGGCACCCCCGTCAGCCGTACCGGCGAAATTGGGTTAATAACCCTTAAACGCAAAAACCCAGGTAAAGGTAAGGAGCGGGTCGAAGTTTTTATTGAAGGTTTGTGTTAGATGTCTGTTGTTGACCCAATTTGAACATTATGCCGACACCAATAACCTCCAGCGAGTTGCTGAAATGGTGGTATGGATTCTTCATCCGGGGAGGTTACAGCCCCCCTCCTCAGCATTCTAATTTGGTCTGACAATGCCGTTCTGTGTTCATTTTGCCTTACCTTCTTTTTCGGCAGCCAATCTCAACGCTTTCAATCTTTCGGTTTTTTCCCGTGTTTTTTCCACTCTTGCTTCTTTTTCTTTGATGAGTTTCTTATCCGTATTTTTAGGCGGTTTACGATCTTTAAACTCTTCCCGATCACCGCGCTCAATAGCCGCTATCATTTTTTCATCGGCATTGTTTGGTCGTGTTGATCCTGATCCCATTACACTACCTTCTCTGCTATATGTTTCTTACTAAGTTTAAGAGCATTTTCTACTTTACTTGTAAACCAACCTTTAGAAAATTTAAACCGGTGAACCATTACGGAGGGAGTAGCGTTTGACCTCTCGGTACAGTTAGCAACCTCTGGTCAGTCGTAGTTATACCACCCCACTGTACATTTAAATGCGGGTTTCTGGTCATGGCTATTCTGAGATGGAAATAGCGAATTCCCATATTATGGCCGTCAATGGCCCATAACTGCCACTGACGACGCCAGATCTAAAACCTTCTTGCATTCAGACGCGGAGGCGAGAAGCGCAAAGATCGATCTATTGGTTTTAGATTATTCAGAATTTTGGATATCAAGATGAATCAAGTGACTGGAGCCGCTATCTGTTGCTGCCAAAATCTCAATACGAAGTATTTTCGGGTCTTCAAGTATTTTTGAGCGTCCCAACTCGATATCTTGGAAAGAGCGCAGTGGAGCCGGATTAATAACAAAAGAATTTAGAGGACGTCTTTTAATTTCACCAATTATCATTGGCTGCCGGATGGCGGCTTTTTGTCGAAATTGGCTATCCGCGTCCTAATAAAATGCGGTGGGTTTAACCTGTCTGTTCGCCCGGCGTGCCTTTTACCCTGAGCGCGAGGGCCGCTTCCATGAAGGGGTCGAGGTTGCCATCGAGAACACCCTGAGTGTTTGACGTCTCCACATTGGTTCTGAGGTCCTTGACCATCTGGTAGGGCTGCAGGACGTAGGATCGGATCTGATGTCCCCAGCCGATATCCGTTTTGGCGTCGTGTTCGGCTTTAGAGGCTTCTTCCCGCCTTTGCAATTCTGCTTCATACAGGCGGGCTTTTAGCATCGACATGGCCTGGGCACGGTTTTTATGTTGCGAACGATCATTCTGACACTGAACAACAATGCCGGATGGAAGGTGAGTCAGGCGAATGGCGCTATCTGTTTTATTGATGTGCTGTCCACCTGCGCCGGATGCCCGGTATGTATCCACCCTCAAATCTTTGTCTTCGATCTCAATTTCGATGTTATCGTCAATCACAGGGAATACCCACATCGAGGAAAAGCTGGTGTGGCGACGGGCGGACGAGTCGTAGGGCGAGATGCGAACCAGGCGGTGGACACCGGATTCTGTTTTCATCCAGCCATAGGCATTGTGGCCGGTGATCTTGATCGTCGCCGATTTGATCCCGGCTTCCTCGCCAGCGCTTTCCTCGATCCACTCGGTTTTATAGCCGTGGGCATCTGCCCAGCGGGTGTACATGCGCAGCAGCATTTCGGCCCAGTCCTGAGCCTCGGTGCCGCCAGCGCCGGCGTGAACCTCGATGAAACAATCGTTGGCATCAGCTTCGCCGGACAGCAGGGTTTGAAGTTCGGCCTTATCGGTACGGACTTTCAGGTCAGTAATCGCAGTTTCCGCATCGCTGATGACATCAGCATCATCTTCCATCTCGCCAAGCTCAATCAGTTCGACATTATCGGCAAGCTCTTGCGCCATTTTATCAACGGACGATAAATCATCATCAAGCTGGGTGCGTTCACGCATGACAGCCTGAGCCTTGGTCTGGTCGTTCCAGAGGTCAGGGTCTTCAGCGAGGGAATTTAGTTCTTCAAGACGGAGTTTGGCCTGATCGTAGTCAAAGATGCCTCCTCAGCAGTTCCATTGACTGCTTGATCTGGGCTACGGCGGTTTCAATTTCTGCACGCATAATCTGCACATCGTCCTGTATTAAGGATACCTGTGCGTTCTTTTACCGGCCTTGAGGGGCAGGGGCAATGCGTTTCGAAATAACGGCCCATTTGCCGTTGCGTTAGTGCAACGTGGCCGGAATTTTTTCGTTATCCGCCGGGGCGTGCGCCAAATTTGCGGTGGGCGCCGTTATGACGCGTTGGCGGATATACAGTCCGGCTTGTTTGAGCTCATTTGCCAATAGTGCCATCGGCTCATAGGTAAAGGTGAGGGATTCGCCAGTAAACCAGTGCGCGATATATCGCCCGCTGAGTTGACAACGTGCATCAATTTGCCGCGCGGCAATTGCGCCAAGGAAAAAGTGCTCATCTTCGCTGATCTCGGTACATTTTGAACAACGGATATCAATGTTGCCCGTAGCCGTTGACGCAACGACCGTCATCAATCCATTTAAGGCTAGGTGGGCGTTTGGAACGCCCGCAAGTTTAAAACCGTTATGGAGAATGTCATGGGCATTAGTCTCATTTTTAAGGGCTCTGACCCACAACCGCACGCCCCACAGGATCAATTGTTTGGCAAAAGGTAAATTGGAAAATTCTGCAGGAATCATAATGCCGCGTAAATTTTTCATTTTTTGGTTCCGTGTTTTTTTGATTAATGCGTATTGATTGGCTGTGAGAGGTCCTGCAAACCACCCCGGAGCCCGGCAATCAGCGATGCCGTGCCCGACGTGCGGAGCGGGATATAAGGTTTCATGGTTTGCCGGCACAATCGTTTGACCTTCAGTGCGGCATTGTGGCTGACACAATCGGTTGGGAAGACAACAGCGTCGGCTTTACCGATAGCGCTAGCAAGTTCATCGAGGGAGCGCTCCAGTCCGCCATCGTGATGCGTCAGGGCGCCGTTCCAGCGCTCGACCATTGATCTCAACCGGCAGACTTGAGGTGCGCGTCCACCAACGTAGAGAATATTACAGCCGCCTAAATCAAAAGGGCACTCGAGATCACATGTATCGCTGGTTTCCTGTTCAACCGCCTGTTCCAGCGCCCGTACTTCGGCCTCCAATACGGGTAATGCAGCCGACAGGTGCGTATTGCGGCCGCGCAGACCTTCAACTTCCGCACTCAACGACATCAGTCGCCGTTTCAGATCTTCATTTTCTCGCTCTTTGGCTTCCAAAAAGTTGTGTTCTGCGGGTTGAGGCGCGATTTGTTTCGGCGTTGTATCCAGCTTGCCTTTTAACGTCGCCACGGTTTGGTGCAGATCAGCGATAATGCGTTGTTTGCCTTCAACCACATGAAGATGGCGCTGCCCTTCCTGCTTTAAACGCTCTTCCAGAGGGGCAATTTCCGATTCAAGGCGTTTCAAGGTTGTGCGGTCAGCGCGGTTCGAAGCGCCAGCCAGATGGGACAACATATGAACTTCACCATAAATTTGTAACGCCAAACGTTCGTCTAGTAAGGGGTGGCTGAGAATAGCCCAATACGGTCCGGGGATATCGCCTGATTGATAAGATCTGGCCCACGCTGACGATAACTCTTCTGGCGTTTGAAGCTTTTGATAACGTTTGATTGAGGCGGCATGTTTGCGATCAAGTAGTTTGGTCAGCAATTTTGCGGCCACCGACGTGGATCCGGCTTCACGAACAAAATGACTATGAAGCGTAAAGTCTGTACTGCTGTCCTTATCACTTGCGTACCCCAGTTTGCGGGCCAGGCCACGGATATCGTTTAATGTCAGGCAGGTGCCAATGATCGAACAATGCCGGGCGGCGTTGGTTTCCCAAATGCGCCGCCGCCGGCTTGAAAGCACAGGCGCGCGCGGGGCAGCGCACACCTCACACATTTTTTTGGTCCGTTTCATTTTTGCGGAACTTGTTGCGGCGATCGAAGGCCGTGGCGGGTAAATCTCGCATTTCCAACGGTGCCGCCATTAAGGGAGAGGTTTCTATTCTTCCGTCTTGCGTGCCCGCAATCATCAGCCGGGCAAGCAATTCAGAACCAACCAATTGAACAATCATTCTGTCTCCTTGTGGAACTTATTATTGTTTACGTGGGACTCCGCGGGTTCAGCGGATACGTCTTCCAGTAACCGTGCCATACACTCAAACCGAGACCGTTCGGCAGCCATCCACATACGGCTGAACCGCCCTTGATGGGGGCATTTTCGGCACCGGTCTTCGAATTGAGCGAGGCGGCGCTCAAGACGCGCGGTATGACGATTGAGGACACTGATTTTGGTCGCGGTGTCCGCGAAGTCGAGAAAGCAGAACTGCAGCGCGTCAAGTACCAGGGTCGAGGGCTGGGTGTGGTCTCCTGTATCATGCCGTAACAGTTTAATAACCTGATTTGATCCCGCGTCGGTCAAAACCAGTTCATCAGCCTTGGAATTTTGGCAATTGCGATTCAGAAAATGGGCTTTTAAATTTCGCTGACCTGAGGCGGCAATAACGTCGCGTGTTGGTTGCCACAGGTCCGGAACCAAAGCTTTGGCGATGACGGCAATACGGTCCACTGGGAGAGGGTGCTGGTGGGCGATGCCAAGCACGGCGAGGTCCGCGATCATGGTTCCAGACATATTGAGGTTTGCTTTCTTGTACTATTATTTATTAATAATGATTATCATTATCAACTCTAACAAAACAAGATATTTTTGCAATTAAAAATTATTCTCATTTGAGAAAAATGCTTTAACAGGATACCGACGTGACCCTGATGTTATTAGAATGCGCTGTGAATAGTATTATTCAGTACGCTGTGCGGGACCCGGTCTACACGCCGAACAATAGATACATCACAGGCGCTTCAACGAGCGCCGCCCCAGGCACCACCGGAGTCAGGGTGGCCGTCCGGAATCCAGGTGCCGTTAAATGAGTCGAGGGCGGTTGAAAACTCAAGATCTAACGTTCCCGCACCGTATGTGTCGCGCCATCTGAAGACGCCGCGGCGCACACCTGTTGGACGGAAACCAGATAAAACGCCACGGATTACGCCGTCCGGTTCGTTGATTTGGTATTCACCCGATAACCGGCCATCGCGACTGGTCAGGAGGGTTACCACTTCATCGGGTTTTGAGCGCACGGCATTGGATACGGCCCCGTCGTAGGTCCCGAACTGGCCATTGAGCCATGTCGCTGCGATATCGGGTGGTGCTTGTTGGGCCCGGCCATCTTCTAGAAGTTGGCGGGCAAGTGGGGAAAAGTGACCATCCGGGTACCGTGCCATGTAAATTTTCAGTAACTGTTTTGTCGGGTTTTCCTGAACCGATTTCCAGAACGTCAATTCGGCTTCAGGCGTGCCGTCTTCCGGATTAACAAAGTAAAACTCAGACGTTAGTGACGAGGCTTCCCATGGTGTCTGTGCACCTTTGGTCGACTTTTCAACAAGGATTCGAACCTGCTTAAAGGCACGCTCTACCGGTAAAGCATAATTGGCGACCGTGGCGGCGAGCGCTGAGGTGAACGGGCTGTTGTCGCCAATGCCATCTGCAGCGAGCGCGCCTGGCGCCGTGGCATAAGATATCAAAGTCCCGGACGGCGCGTCCATTGGCGCGAGGCCTTTAGCAACTGAGCGGGTTTCGGCAAACGGATTGTTTCGGCAGGCATCAAGGATTACCAGATTGGTTTTTGTATCGGCATCCTGAAACGCCCCCATCACCCAGCCGATGGCGATCGAATCGGATACAGCCTGATCCTGATTGCCAAAACGAGCATCAACCGGGACCATATAATTTTGGCCGTTAAATTGAACGCCGTGCCCGGCGTAATAAAACAATCCGACGGCGTCCTTGCCTGCATTTTTCAAGGCATCTCGAAAGTCGCCAATCAGTGATAGCAACGCCTGGCGTTTTGGGTCGTAAATTTCAAGAACCTTAAAATTCACGGCGCGCAGGGTTTTGGCGATCAATCTGGCATCGTTCGGCGGGTTCTTCAGGGTGGAAAGATTGTGATATCCCCCGGCGCCGACGACGAGTGCGATCCGCTCTGCAGCCGAGAGTTGCCCGGTGCTTAACCCAAATAGAAGGAGACCAACAAAGAACGCCGAAATTAATCCACGTCTCACCCGTTCTTCCCTTCGACGATTTGCACTGTTTGATCGCGCCCGTAATAACGCCGCGCGAAATAGGTCAGGGTATCGGCGAGGTAACGATTGAGTTCAGAAAGAGACACGGTCCCGTCATTGTTGCCATGAGGAGTGGCATCCGCCTCACCAGCCATGCCTTTCAAATAGTAGGTGGTGAACAGGCTGTGTTTACCATCCTGCTGCCACGATGCCATCTGGTCCGCTTGACCGGCGGCAATCACGGTAATATTTGGTGGTACCAGGGTTGTTTCCGGTTTGATGAAAACCGGGGACGCATTTGCAATTACAGAACCCGATTGCGCAGCTCCTGAAAAACAGGCCTCAAGCACCACCGTTACGGATTTAGCGGGCAGTTTTGCAAGATTACCGTACAAGGTCTTGAGCGGATACCCGTTCAAGTTAATGCGCGCTGCGTCAGCATCGGACGGTACGAGGTACGAGTTGCCCGTATTGCCAGCAGGTGCACCATGTCCGGCATAATAAACAAATACCCTGCTTCTACCGGATTTGACCCAATCGAATAATTGTCCTTTGTGGTTTTCGCTATTACCAAAAACGCGAACCAACTGACTGCCGGTGGCATCACTGAGGTCAATGATGTTGCCTGGCCGGACCCCCAAGCTATGGGTGACATAATTTCTAATGCCGGCCGCATCTGCATACGCCGGCGATACATTGGGGATGTCTCGTGATTGTTTGGCGTAGTCGGCATTGCCGATAATAACGGCGATGTCATCAGGCCGTTCCGGCATGGTTTTGAAACTCACATTGACCGCGGTTTTGGAAAATCTATTATTGAGAGTGTTGGCAGGCCCCGCTTTTGCCAGGGCGGCCTCTGATTGCGGTGCATACCTGGCGACAGGCAGTATCTGCAACTCGTTGGTCCAGTCGTCAACCAACCCCGCGATGCGTTCACTTAAATCGGAACTAACATCCGTTTTGGAGACCATTCCATATCGCTGTTCGCTTATATTACGCGTGCTGGTCCAGACTTTTTCACCGTTCTGGTCAAACGCGCTTAAGTTACCCGTCGCCCTGAACAGTCCATCTGGATTGGCCATACATCCCATTCTGTAGTCGAGCCCGCTCAGCGTTGCTTCAAAAACAACGTCGGTATCGCGCGCTTCAGCTTTGGAATTGATGAAAATTGCTTTTCTAAACAGGCGCGTGAAACGGTCTTTGACGGTGTCAGCAAACACGGTTCCGAAGGGGCCGGGTATATCACTCAGATCGAAACAACTGCCTATCTGATAGCGCGCGCGCGCGATCGTGCGGGTGGACGGCGGGATGACCACGGCAACGGATAGGGGTTTGGTCTCTACTATGGTCATGGTTGGCGCAGCGACACGCACCCCTTCCGCAGTTACGCATCCGCCAAGGGTTAATAGAATTAACACAACCAATCGAAGTTTTACCGGCATAACAGAAAAGAAGATTGTTCTCACAGGTCACCTCACTATTCCGTACACCAAAATTATACACGACCACTGTCTATTTTCAAAGTTCGCTGCGTCCGATGTTCGCGTTTTCTGGGTGCGACCTACAATGCGACGTCGGACAGGTCTATATAAGGAATGTTCAGGAGTGATAAAATAGTCCAATTTTATACCAATTCCCGGACGCGTGAGTGCCGTATAGTTTCATGGATTCCCCCCTTACGCCTATTGAAGCACGAATTCTTTAAATATGATGCCATGAATCCGAACCGGGTTGATGGCGTGGTTTACAATATTGACGAGATCAAACCGCAACTGGTCAGATCCTGCTTTACCAACAATATCCTGGCGTTCCTGATCACGCAGATGGATGATGATTTGATCAACGACCTTTTCCTGAGATGCCTCGAGCCGGTCAAGATCAGACTCGGACAGTTGCACCGAAATGGTAATGCGCAGAAAGGGCGACCGGCATTCTGACGTTTTTAGATCAGCCTTGATTTGGGGAAACGCGAAACTGACGGGGGCGCCTAATTGAACTTCGGCGACTTTATGTTGTTCCTCAATGCCGAGCAGTGGGTTTAACCAACCCATGAAATAAGCGAGGCCACCGCCGGCGATAACCAGGATCAATACGCTGCAAACTGCAATCAGAATGAGTTTTTTTCGGGCGGATTTTTTCCGCGCACTCGCGCGCCCAGTGTCTTCGTCATCACCGTCATCAAGTTCATCATCCGTTTCCAAAGACATACCATCATCATCGAAAACGGGTTCGTCATCATCTGCCGGTGTCATCACAGGTTCCTTTTCAGCCACACCTAATGTGTTCTACAGAAAATTGTAATCTATCTCATCATCATAGCACCATAGTAGATACGGCAAACCGGGTATTGAATGAGCAAAATGTCAGGCCGGTTTGTCGCCATAGCGGGCATAATATTCAATCGTCATGCCTGCCTGCGCGCGTGCTTCTTCATTAAATGGCGGTTTCAGTGAACCCTGAAAACGTGTACGGATAAATTCATGATAGGACGTTACTGGGTCAATGCCCCGGCCCTCACAAAGTGTTTCAAACCAGCGTACGCCAGCTCTAACGTGAGGGATTTCCTCGCTGCCAATACGCTGCAGGATATCAGCCGATTGAGCGTCGCCAGCTTGGCGGAGTTTGGAGACCGCACCTGGCGTCGTATCAAGCCCGCGCGCCTCTAACGTCATTGGAACAATTGCCAGGCGCGCCAATAAATCATCGTTAGTGGTGACAGCTGCTTCCCAAAGTCCGTTGTGAGCGGGTAAATCGCCGTACGCTCCGCCCAATTCAGACAGTCGCTCTGACAGCAAATTAAAGTGTTCGGCCTCGTCAAGGGCGACCTGAACCCAGTCGTCATAAAACAGTTTTGGTAACGCTTCATTCGTAAAACGAGCAATAATATCCCAAGCCAGGTCAATGGCGTTTAGCTCTATGTGAGCAATGGCATGAATAAAAGCCATCTGCCCAGTTCGTCCTTTTGGGCGCCGCCTCGGCATATCTGTTGGGTGCAAGAGTTCTGGGCGCGCTGGACGTGCCGGACACTCCGGCGGGGTGGCCGAACCACCCAAACTAATCTTACCCGCCGCCCAGGCCGCAGCGTATTGCCTTGTTATTGAAACCTTATGTTCTGGCTTGGGTTCATTGAGAACCTGGCAGGCGGCATCACATAGCGAGTTTGGAAAAGGCAAACTTATAAAGCCTGAACTGCATTCAAGACCTGATCAACATGGCCTTTTACCCGGACCTTTGGCCAAATGTGGCGGATGATTCCGGTCCCATCTATGACGAACGTGGAGCGAACGATCCCCATAAACTCGCGCCCGTATAATTTCTTCAATTGCCAGACGCCATAGTCTTCGCAAAGTGTACTGTCCTCATCAGAAACAAGCGAGAACGGAAGGTCATGTTTGGTCACAAATTTGTCGTGACGCGTAGCACTATCTTTTGATGCACCTACGATTACAGCGCCAGCGTCTGTAAACGCCTTAATATTGTCTCTGAAGTCTTGCGATTCTGTCGTGCATCCTGGAGTCATGTCTTTTGGATAGAAATATAGAATGGTGATGGAACCAGACAGATCGGATAGGGACAACGTTCCTTCGTTATTGGTGGGCAGACTAAAATTTGGCGCTCGATCACCAACTTGTAAATGAGACATTGTGAAGACAGTTCCTATTTATATGTTTGGGTTCAAAATTAATGGAGAAAACTTTTGTTGGCCTGAAAAATCGACCGTTTCACTTGCTCGCGGGCCCGGTAGAAATTTTGAGTTCGGGCGGGATCAATCCCTCGAAAAAATATGACATCGGTACGTCGAGTTGATGGGAGATATGAAACAGTTGTGTGGCTGACGGTTCTTTGATGCCGCGTTCAATCTTGGAGATTACCTGTTGTTTCGTTGGCGGTGTGAGTGACTTGCCAAGCGCTGCTTGACTGATTCGCATGGATTTCCGCCGCGCCCGGATGTGTGAACCTATGGTTTTAGCAATTGACATGGTATCTCATTTATCAGAATCGAATTGTTTAATGTCATATAACGTACGTATTTAACTATACCCCGTTCACGTCAGAACCCGAAACCCCTTGGGCGATATGACGCGGAAATTATCGGATACATCGTCGCATAAACCGTC
>WASW01025580.1_pt1 | contig 15927 bp, 11 predicted proteins | sample 5698521 | NCBI WGS metagenome assembly WASW01 (sample SAMN11175560, study PRJNA528189) | sponge metagenome | isolation source: marine sponge | host: Leucetta | place: Antarctica: Western Antarctic Peninsula, King George Island | collected 2013-01
ACAACGGGTGTATCGAAGAAGATTCCCGCCCAAAACTACGTCCGATTGAACTCATCGACTCGCCGCGTTGCCAACGATCCCAGATATCGGACTTCTGCTCACTCGTAAAATAAAGTCGACGTCTTCGTTTCATTTGAACACTCCATCTTTGTCTCAAAGAGTAAAGTGTTGCGTCGACCGGTTGAGGTCACCGACGCAGAGCGGTCATAACCGTACGCGTACTTCTTTTTAGCGTTTCCCACGACCTAAACTCAGCCTTTTCAGCCCAGACTGATGGAGTTGTTAGGGACCATACGAACTTCGAGTGACGAACCGGTTTCTATCACCATACCCATCAGGTTGCAGCGCCGCGGCATTGAAACAAAAATGATCATTGAAGGGCCCGGCGCAGATAATCTGTTTCTAGATCAAAATCTCTGTCGACTTATCGCGCTAGCCCGCTATTTGTTTGATCAACTCGCCACTGGAAAAAACACATCGGTGCGCGACATCTCGAAGCAACATAACATCAATGAGAACGAGGTCACTCGAGCTTTACCATTAGCTTTTTTGGCCCCAACGATTGTTGAGGGTATTCTCGCTGGCCAGCAGGCGTAAGGGTTAACCGCCAACCGCCTTAAACGGTTATCCCCGTTACCGCTTGATTGGGCAGACAAGTCGAAATTCTCGGTAATTTTTCTTAATTCAGCCCCAGAAAACATCAGAAGTATTCATAGTCTGGCGTGCAAAGCTGCACTTTGGAGATTTTTTGATGAAATGACGAATTATGTTTCTTCCTGCGCGTCTCTGAGTTGCGGAGGCGGCGCCAAAGCCCCTAGAATTGCAGGGCTCGGCGGCACCTACAGTCTGGCTGTCGGTTCGTATTAGGGGGAGTGGTGGGCCCGGCAGGACTCGAACCTGCGACCAGACCGTTATGAGCGGTCGGCTCTAACCAACTGAGCTACAGGCCCTTAGGTGTAGCATTCCCTGTTTTAACAGGGCTTTCCGGTTAGGCAAATAAAAAGGCCGGGGTTTGATGCCCCGGCCTTGAAATAATTGATTTTAACCGACTTAGTAGTCGAGGAAACTTCGAAGCTTCCGGGACCGCGACGGATGTTTTAGTTTTCGCAGCGCTTTCGCTTCAATCTGGCGAATACGTTCGCGGGTAACCGAGAACTGCTGACCAACTTCTTCGAGTGTATGATCCGTATTCATGCCGATACCGAAGCGCATGCGCAGCACACGTTCTTCGCGCGCCGTTAAGGAGGCTAGAACGCGGGTAGTCGTTTCGCGGAGATTGGCCTGAATAGCAGCGTCCAAAGGTTGAACAGCGTTTTTATCCTCAATGAAGTCACCCAGGTGGCTGTCTTCTTCATCGCCGATGGGCGTTTCAAGAGAGATTGGCTCTTTGGCGATTTTTAGAACCTTGCGTACTTTTTCAAGCGGCATGGAAAGTTTAACCGAGAGTTCTTCCGGCGTTGGTTCGCGGCCGATCTCATGCAGCATCTGGCGCGATGTTCGAACCAGTTTGTTGATTGTTTCGATCATATGCACAGGAATACGGATGGTCCGCGCCTGATCTGCGATAGAGCGGGTGATTGCCTGGCGGATCCACCATGTGGCATAGGTCGAAAATTTATATCCGCGGCGGTATTCAAATTTATCAACGGCCTTCATCAGGCCAATGTTGCCTTCCTGAATAAGATCAAGGAACTGCAGGCCGCGGTTGGTGTATTTTTTGGCGATTGAAATCACCAGGCGCAGATTGGCCTCGATCATTTCTTTTTTAGCTTTTACGGCCTCGCGCTCGCCTTTTTGAACGGTGCCGACAATACGGCGGAATTCTGGCACGGGCAGGCCACATTCCTGAGCGATTTCAGCAATGCTGCCGCGGTAATCAAGCACGTCTTTTTCGTACTTGGTGGTAAACCGTTCCCAGCCTTTGCCGGACAGCTTGGAGACCCGCTTGAACCAGCCTGGATCAAGTTCCTGGCCACGGTACTGGACAAGGAAATCATCACGTTTGATTTTGGCGGTTGTCGCCAGGCGCAGTAATTTACCTTCGAAACCGATGAGCAGACGGTTTAGCTCGTAAATATGTTCAATCAATTGTTCAATACGGTTGTTATTAAGATGAACGTCTTCCATCAACTCGACCAACGCATGGCGTAGTTTGTTATAGCGTTTTTCCTGCGCCGGTTTGATTTCTTCGCCAGCCTGTAATGACTCTAAACGGATAATTTGAAGTTTGTGAAGTTTTTTGTAGGTTTTAGCGATATCTTCAAACGTTTCAAGCACCTGCGGCGTTAATTTTTCTTCAAGCGCTGACAGAGATAGATTGTTTTCGGCGTCATCATCATCATCGTCGTCACTGGCGCCTTCGATCTTTGGCTCGGCGTCTTCGGACTGTTCTTCTTCGGAATTACTGTCGTCTTCAGAGTCGTCAGAGTCTGCTGAGTTTGCGGATTCAAACCCGTCTCCGTCTTCGCTCTCGCCCTCTTCATTACTTTCGCCTTCACCTTCACCGCCTTCGGCAATTTCACGGGCAAGTTGTTGCGCCGCTGGGCCTCCGGTGTGTGTGGTTTCCAGGTCAATAATATCGCGCAGTAACATTTCCTCATTTATCAGCGCATCATGCCACTGGACAATGGCGCGAATGGTCAGTGGGTTTTCACAAACTCCGCCGATCATCATTTCGCGGCCGGCTTCGATCCGTTTGGCAATGGCAATTTCGCCTTCGCGCGAGAGTAACTCGACCGAGCCCATTTCGCGCAGATACATGCGAACCGGATCATCGGTACGACCGAGTTCTGTTTCATCAACGTTTCCTGCAGCTTTTGTTGGCGCTTCTTCTTCCGGCGTTTCAGTTGCATTGGCGTCTTCAGCATCTTCGTTTTCAACCACATTGATGCCCATTTCGGACAACATCGACATGGTATCTTCGATTTGCTCAGATGATACTTGGTCGGGCGGCAGGGCCGCATTCAGGTCATCATACGTGACGAACCCTTTCTCTTTGCCACTCGCCACCATTTTCTTGACGGCGGCACCCATGGTATCAAGGAGGGGGCTATCGCCGCCTTCTTCACGCGTGGTGCCGGCATCTGCTTTTTTTGCCGCTGCTTTCGCCAATGCTAAAACTCCGCTTTTTTTGGTGCGCTGAACATGTGTTCGAACTTGCAATGCACCTTATGTATTCGTCAATATTCCAAATCTCGGGGATACAAAACCTCAATCGGCCAGCTCATCCCCAATATTATCGATTTTTTGCTGTTTTAAAGTGGCCAAACGTTTCCAAGCATCCTCTGTTGGGTTGCTCGCAAAGTCGCGTTCTGCATCTTCAATTTCAGCGTTGAGATCCTTACCCCTAAGTTTCTCGAATGTTTGTTCACAACCGACTTTCGCAAGCTCTAATTCCGATCCCGGTCGCGCAAAAGCTGCATGTTCATAGATGTCGTCACATAGTACCTTCGAGAGCGTTATATGATGGTCACCTTGTTGTTTAAGATGGGCTATCAATGCCTCAGTTTCAAGTCCAGACTGAGCCGCCAAGGTCTTTAAAACCTGTTGACGGAGATTGTCAAGGTCGAGAGCCTGAAAGGCAATGGTTCCCAAGTGTTCAGACAGTTGATCGTACAGGTCTGGATTGTTAATAAAACAGGCTAAAATGCTGGCTTCTCGAATACGGCGAATATCAACTTGAGCGTTCGGACCGGCGTTTGCTTCTAAATACATATTCGAAGACCAGGCGTTACGTTTTTTCCAGTTCCCGCGATCGCGATTAAAACCTTGCTGTGACGATCCTTTGTTTTGCGGCCAGATGCGTTCATTAAAGGCCTTGGCGAAATGTTTGCGGATATCAGGGTCCTGAATATCACGGGTATGATCTTTCAGGCGTGCCTGCAGCGCAGCTTTATCTTCTGGTGTTGTCGGCAGGCGTCCGCCGGTTTCCGTATGCCAAATGAATTCCGACAACGGGACAGCCTGATCGAGAATCGTTTGCATGGCACCTTTGCCGCCGGACTTAATCAGACTGTCAGGGTCTTCTTTTTCGGGCAGGGTTGCGATGCGGAGGCCATAACCCGGGCGCAGGTGGGGCAACGCCTTTAAGGACGCTTTTCTGGCTGCAGCCTGGCCGGCACGATCGCCGTCAAAACACAGGACCGGCTCGGGAACAGACTTCCATATCAACTGCAATTGTTCTTCGGTCAGAGCGGTGCCGAGGGGGGCAACGGCATGTTTAAACCCCGCCTGATAGAGCGCGATAACGTCCATGTACCCTTCACTGACCACCATGGTGCCGGATTTCCGCGCCGCCCGCATGGCGTGGTTGAGGGCATACAACTCTCGGCCTTTGTGAAACAGCGGTGTTTCCGGCGAATTAAGGTATTTCGGCTCACCTTCTCCCAATATCCGCCCGCCAAACGCAATGACCCGTCCGCGGCGATCCTGAATTGGGAACATGAGGCGGCCACGAAACCGGTCATAACTGTCCATGCCGCGACCCGTATCTCGGTCGGGTTTGATCAATAACCCCGCGCTGATCATCAGATCTTCTGGAATACTCTCGCGCAGCAGAGCCGTCTTTAGGCCGCCATAGGCTTTTGGCGCAAACCCGAGACGGAAGGTTTGGGCGGTCGCGCTGTCGAGCCCACGCGCTCTGACATAGTCCATTGCCGCCCGGCCTTCCGGCATGTGCAGCATTTTATCAAAATAGACGGCTGCCGCTTCAACAACGTCTACCAGCGTTTGGCGTTTTTGCTCACGTGCGCGTGCTTCCGGACTGTCCTGAGGAACCTCTAGTCCGGCGATACCAGCCAATTGTTCAACGGCATCCTTAAACCCGAGACCATCCGTTTCCATCACAAAGTCAATTACGCTGCCGTTCGCCTGGCAACCAAAACAGTGATAAAACCCTTTTTCTTCGTTTAGTGTAAAAGAGGGCGTTTTTTCATTGTGGAATGGGCAAAGACCCTGATGCTCATGCCCCTTTTTTGTCAGTTTGACCCGTTTCGAGACGATATCGGACAGGCTCACCCGGGTTTTTAATTCATCAAGAAATCGCGGCGGGAATGCCATTGGTAAATTTATCCCTCAGCACGAGACCATCAGCTGACTAAAATGAGCAGCAGACATACTACAGGACGGTTTGCAACGCGCAACGCCGTTAATGTGCTCAATTAGTTAACCCAGATGGGCTTTTACGGCAGCACCAGCTTTGGAAAAATCCATTTTACCGGTATACTTCTGTTTCAGGGTGCCCATCACTTTGCCCATATCTTTGATCGATTGTGCCCCGGTTTCCGCGATTATGGCGGTAACGACTTCCGCGAATTCTTCGTCAGACAACTGGGCCGGCAGGAATCGCTCGATAATTCCAATTTCTTCCGCTTCCTGCTGAGCAAGTTCCATTCGCCCCCCTTTTTGGTACATCACAATGCTTTCGCGGCGCTGTTTAATCATCGATTGCAATAAGGCAAGAATGTCCTCATTACCAATACCATCCGAGTTCCCCTTACCTCGGGCCGCAATATCACGGTCTTTCAGAGCCGCAAGGATAAGGCGCATTGTTGACGTTGCACGTTTATCCTGTTCTTTCATCGACGACTTCAGCGCATCATTAATCTGCTGGCGAAGCATAGGAATCCCCCGGGTATTTTTGGAAGCGGCGAGACTAGCAAAAAATGATCGTAAAGGGAACCGGAATCGCAATTTTTAATGCATTGATATTAAACGTTTTATTCTTATTTTTGAGTCTTGACCTTAGGCCGCTCTTTGCTTAGAAACGCTGAAATCCAACCTCCGGCCCTTTGGCTTGCCCATGAATGAAAAGAAATCCGCGCACTCCCTTCGCGAGACGATGTCTCAGGGGGAGGAGTCTTTTAACGCGCCTGACGCTGAACCGCCCTATTCTCCGCGTCCGAAATGGGCCGATGCCGCCCTTGTGCTGGATGATGGCGAGATTTTCTGGGGCCGCGGTGCCGGTGCTCCCGGTGATGCGCAGGGGGAAGTGTGTTTTAACACCTCCCTCACTGGATATCAGGAAATCCTGACCGATCTCAGTTATGCCGGGCAGATCATCACTTTCACCTTCCCGCATATTGGTAACGTCGGTACGACGCCGGAGGATATGGAGAGCGTAACCCCGGCTGCGCGCGGCTGTGTATTGCGTTCGGACATAACCGACCCAGCCAGTTGGCGTTCGGCCAAACATCTCGATGCCTGGCTCAAATCTATGAACCTGACGGCGGTTACCGGTGTTGATACGCGCCGCCTGACCCGCCGGATCAGAGACGGCGGCGCGCCGAGTGGTACGGTGTTTTACGCCCCTGATAAAAACTTTGATACCGACGCCATGCGCGCTAAAGCGGCCGCCTGGCCAGGCCTTGAAGGTATGGACCTCGCCAAGGACGTTACCTGCGCTCAAACCTATACCTGGGATCAGACTGAATGGTCGCTGACCAATGGTTATGGTCGGCAGGCCGATCCGAAGTTTCACGTTGTCGCCGTAGATTTTGGCGCCAAACAGAACATCTTGCGCTGTCTCGCATCAAGTGGTTGCCGGGTAACGGTCGTTCCGGCAACGACAACAGCGGAGGACATTCTTGGCCACAATCCAGATGGTGTGTTCCTCTCCAACGGCCCCGGCGACCCCGCGGCGACGGGTGAATACGCAGTTCCCATGCTGCAAACCATCATTGAAACCGGCCTGCCCATATTCGGCATCTGTCTTGGTCATCAACTTCTGGCTCTGGCGCTCGGCGCCAAAACCCTAAAAATGCACATGGGCCACCGCGGCGCCAACCAGCCGGTGAAAGATCTGGAAACCGGCAAAGTAGAGATCACCAGCCAGAACCATGGGTTTGTCGTTGATGGCAAAACCCTGCCGGGTGGCGTGATTGAAACCCACCGCTCACTATTTGATGGGGTCCTCGAAGGCATTCGCGCCGAAGGTAAACCCATTTTCTCCGTCCAATACCACCCCGAAGCTTCCCCAGGGCCGCAAGATAGTCATTATCTGTTTGGGCGGTTTGTGGAGCTGATGGAGGGAAGATGACGTTCTCAACAATGCAAGATCGGTTACTTGTCCGCTTATACCATTTAACTCTCAATGGCGTTGAAAGTGGTAGGTTCAGAGGCGAATACATTGAACATATAATTCCTGACGAAATACCTGAGAATTTGGTCAAGAAATTACTCGAAAGTCTTGTTGACGACGAATTAGTGAAACGTACGGCAAATAGTGAAGCTTGGACTATGGATGGACATTCCGTTACAGCGGAATTCTACGAATTGACAACCAGAGGCCTTAAATATGTTGATCGTCTAAATGATGGAGATGATTGGGGTCAATGGGATTTGAAGGAATCTTATGAATCTGATTTAATTTGGGCAAATAGTATGGCTCATGGCGGTGAGGTTGCTCCCGCTTCCGACAGGTTCGTTTCTATTGATCACAATGATCCTGAAAATGTTCAAGGGATATCGGCAATTGAGGACGTCGTATCTAAAGCAAAGGAAAGTAATCAATTCAAAGAACTCTTTGCTGATCCGGAAGACGCTGATTTTGTCCTTAGCGAAGTGGAAAATACCGTCGAACTAATAAAAGATAAGGGACGTGCCAGCGTTGACGCGCTAAAACGGGTTCTTATTTCTCGATTGGAATGGATAAAAGAGAAAATGCCCGATTGGGCAGGAAGTGCATCTGTTGGGCAAGCCTTGCAATGGATAGTGGAGCTTATTAGCAAATCATAAAATGCAACTATAGATTCACCCCCATCCCGGCCTTCCCCCATCTAGGGGGAAGGGGAAGAATGACAGTAAAGATAGAGACAGATGCCAAAACGTAACGATATAAAATCGATCCTGATCATCGGCGCCGGGCCTATTGTTATTGGTCAGGCCTGTGAGTTTGACTATTCCGGCGCGCAGGCGTGTAAAGCACTGCGCGAGGAAGGGTACCGGGTTATTCTGGTGAATTCCAATCCGGCGACGATCATGACCGACCCGGACATGGCGGATGCGACGTATATTGAGCCGATCACCACCGAATTTCTGGAGCGGGTGATTGCCAAGGAACGCCCTGATGCAGTGCTCCCGACCATGGGCGGTCAGACCGGGCTTAATGCCGGTATGGCGCTGGCTGATCAGGGTATTTTGAAAAAATATGGTGTCGAGATGATTGGCGCTAAAGCAGATGTTATTGCGAAAGCCGAAGATCGCCAGTTATTCAGCGATGCGATGGCCAAAATTGGCCTCGATACGCCGATCAGCACGGTTGTCAAATCCATGGAGGAAGCCCGCGCGGCGATGGTTGACATCGGCCTGCCGCTGGTGATCCGACCGTCCTTTACCATGGGCGGCATTGGCGGTGGTATCGCTTATAATAAAGCCGACTATGAGAAGATCGTCGCTGGCGGGATTTTTGCCTCTCCTGTCGGCGAAGTTCTGGTCGAAGAATCCATTGTCGGCTGGAAAGAATATGAGATGGAGGTTGTCCGCGACACGGCGGATAACTGCATCATTATTTGTTCGATTGAAAATGTCGATCCCATGGGTGTCCATACTGGCGACAGTATCACCGTTGCCCCGGCCCTGACCCTGACCGATAAAGAATACCAGATCATGCGTAACGCCTCCCTAGCGGTGCTGCGCGAGATCGGCGTCGAGACCGGAGGATCAAACGTACAGTTTGCGGTTAATCCGGATACCGGCCGCCTTATTGTGATTGAAATGAACCCGCGTGTTAGCCGCTCGTCGGCCCTGGCGTCGAAAGCCACCGGGTTCCCGATTGCAAAAATTGCTGCGAAACTGGCCGTTGGGTACACACTCGATGAGCTGGATAATGATATTACCGGCGTAACGCCCGCGAGTTTTGAGCCGACTATTGATTATGTCGTGACCAAAATACCGCGTTTTACGTTCGAGAAGTTCCCAACCACGGACGCGCTTTTAACGACCTCGATGAAATCCGTCGGCGAAGCCATGGCGATTGGCCGGACCTTTGCCGAGTCTATGCAAAAGGGTCTGCGCTCCATGGAGACCGGGTTAACGGGGTTTAACGAAGTGGACATCCCTGGCGCCACTGTCAACGGCGAACTTGATGCGGATGTGGTTAAAGCTGCGCTTGCTGAACCGCGCCCGGAACGCGTTCGTTATATCGCTCAGGCCTTCCGCTTAGGACTGCCGTACGACGACATCAAGGCGGCTTGTAAATTTGATCCGTGGTTTCTCGACCAGTTCAAAGCCATCGTTGATATGGAAGAAAACATTCGAACAAAGGGTCTGCCGGATACCCATATTGAGCTTTTAGCGATTAAAAAAATGGGTTTCTGTGATGCCCGTCTGTCTGAACTGACGGGCCAGCCTGAAGCCGAGATTGCGGTCAAACGCCGGGCGCTTGACGTCAAACCTGTTTATAAACGGGTTGATACCTGTGCCGGTGAATTCGCATCCCAAACGTCCTATATGTACTCGGCCTATGAAGGTGATGGTACGCGCCCGGCTGAATGCGAAGCTAATCCGTCGGACCGCAAAAAAATCGCCATCCTTGGCGGTGGCCCGAACCGAATCGGGCAGGGGATTGAGTTTGATTACTGCTGCGTTCATGCCGCTTACGCCCTCAAAGAGGCCGGGTATGAGGCGATTATGGTCAACTGCAACCCGGAAACCGTATCGACGGATTACGATACGTCGGACCGGCTGTATTTTGAGCCGCTGACCGAAGAAGATGTGGTGGAACTGGTTCGGGTTGAACAGTCGAAAGGGGAGTTCCTCGGCTGCATCGTGCAACTTGGTGGGCAAACACCGCTTAAACTCTGTCAGGCACTTGAGGATGGCGGCATCCCGATTTTAGGCACCAGCCCCGATGCGATCGATCTGGCCGAAGACCGCGAACGGTTCAAACAATTATTGATCGATCTTGATCTGCGGCAGCCTGAAAATGGTCTTGCTCGATCAAACGAAGAAGCCGAACACGTCGCTGGCCGTATCGGTTATCCGCTGGTTATCCGCCCGTCTTATGTGCTCGGAGGCCGGGCCATGGAAATTGTCCATGATCTTGATGCGCTCCGCCGTTATATGGCTGAAGCCGTTCAGGTTTCAGGTGACAGCCCGGTGCTGCTCGACAGTTACCTGCAAGACGCAATTGAAATTGATGTCGACGCAATCGCTGATGGGGATGAAGTTTTTGTCGCTGGCGTTATGGAACATATTGAAGAAGCTGGTATCCATTCAGGCGATTCTGCCTGTTCATTACCGCCGTATTCCCTTTCAGATGACGTTGTCGCTGAATTGAAACGCCAATCCGTTGCGCTTGCAACCGCGCTTAAGGTGGTTGGCCTGATGAACGTACAGTTCGCCTATAAGGACGGCGACATCTACATTATCGAGGTTAATCCACGCGGTAGTCGGACGGTGCCGTTTGTTGCTAAAGCGACCGGTATTCCAATCGCCAAGATTGCGGCGCGGGTAATGGCAGGTGAAAAATTGAAAAATTTTGATCTCAACAGCCACGCTCTTGGTGCCCATGTTGCGGTCAAAGAAGCGGTTTTCCCGTTTGCCCGGTTCCCCGGCGTTGATACAATTTTGGGACCGGAAATGAAGTCCACTGGTGAAGTCATGGGCCTTGACCGTGATTTCCCCCGTGCTTTTGCTAAATCGCAAATCGGCGCTGGTAATTTACTGCCGAGCTCTGGTTGCGTGTTTATTTCGGTCAAAAACCGGGACAAACCAAAAGCCGTTCAGTTAGCGCGCCAATTGATCGAGCTTGGTTTTACTTTGATGGCAACCGATGGCACGCAATCCTACCTTAGTGAACAAGGTATTAATGTGGCGCATGTTAACAAGGTGCTGCAGGGCCATCCGCATTGTGACGATGCTATTCTGAACGGCGAAATTCAGATGGTCATCAATACAACGGAAGGCGCGCAGGCTATTTTGGACAGTTATTCGATCCGCCGTTCGGCGCTGACAAACAACATCATTCACTACACGACAATGACGGCCTCTGCGGCCGGAATTAGTGCGATTAGAGCGCTCGCCGCCTCAAGTCTTGAAGTTGCGCCCTTACAGGACTATTTTAAACGTGCGTTTTAGAACGTACTTTCCCTTCTCAAAGTGAGCTTTATGTGGCTTTGTTTAAATGGGCCGCGGGGAAAGGTATTGATAATTTCTAATATGACGATTGAGAATTGAGCATGGAAAAAGTCCCAATGACCAGAGGGGGTTTGGATACCCTCGAAGAAGAATTCAAGCGCCTGAAATATGAGGAGCGCCCGGCTGTTATCCGGGCCATTGCGGAAGCCCGCGAACATGGCGATTTGAAAGAGAACGCAGAATATCACGCCGCCCGCGAACGTCAGGGATTTATCGAGGGCCGGATTACGGTGCTTGAAGGCGTGATCAGTTGCGCCGAGATCATTGATACGGCGAGCCTGAGCGGTGACGTTGTTGTTTTCGGCGCGACCGTTTTATTGGCAGATGAAGACACGGATGAGGAAACGACTTATCAGATCGTTGGCACCTATGAGGCTGATGTCGATAAGGGGTTGCTGTCGGTCACCGCGCCACTGGCCCGGGCGCTGATTGGCAAATCTGTTGGGAATTCTGTTGAGGTAACAACGCCGCGTGGCTCCAAATCCTATGAGATTTGCGAACTCTCGTTTAAATAATCCCCTTAGCAATCTCTGCGTAAACCCAGTTCAGGAAATTGACGCCATGTCGAGCGCACTGTTCTCACCATTTTCAATGCGCGGCGTTGAGCTTCCAAACCGGGTTGTTGTTGCGCCGATGTGCCAGTATTCGGCGCGCCTTGGGGTGCCAACGGATTGGCATACCTTGCATCTTGGATCGTACGCTGCGTCTGGGGCCGGCCTCGTGATGATCGAGGCGACCGGGGTTGAAGCGATTGGCCGCATCACACCGGGGTGTACGGCTTTGCACAATGATGAACAGGAAACCGCGTTCGCTCGTATTATCGACATTTGCAAAACCTATGGCGGGGCCAAAATTGGTCTGCAGTTGGCACATGCTGGCCGCAAGGCCTCAAATGGTGTTCCGTGGGAAGGCTCAAAGCCGCTGTCGCCGGATGATGGTGGTTGGACAATTATTGGCCCGTCGGCAATTGCGTTTGCTGATGGATGGCAAACGCCCGAGCCCATGAGCCACGACATGATGAACAGTGTTTGTGATGCGTTCGTTCAGTCGGCCCAACGTGCGCTCAGGATTGGTGTTGATGTGCTCGAGCTTCATATGGCTCATGGCTATTTGTTAAATGCATTTCTGTCGCCCATTGCTAACCAGCGCACCGACGAATACGGCGGATCAATTGAAAACCGGATGCGTTACCCACTTGAAGTATTTACGGCCGTTCGCGCTGTTTGGCCGGATAATTGCCCAATGGGCGTTCGGATTTCCGCGACCGACTGGGAAGAACCTGGTTGGACAATTAATGATTCTGTTGTGTTTTCTGCGCGGTTAAAAGAACTCGGCTGCGATTTTGTTGATTGTTCCAGTGGCGGAAATACGGGAAGCCGCCCACCGGTGGCGAATTTGGGCCAAGGTTATCAGGTTGAACTGGCAAAGCAGGTGAAGTCAGAAGCGGATATCCCGACAATGGCCGTGGGCATGATCCGTGACCCACAGTACGCGGAAGAGATTATTGCCGGCGGCAAAGCCGACTTGATCGCGATTGCGCGCGGGTTCCTCTATGAGCCAGGTTGGGCCCGGCGCGCGGCTGAAGAACTGGGCGGCAGTCTGCCTTATCCCGACCAGTATAAACGGGCGATGCCGGAGCACTGGTCGCGGGCGTTTCCAAGCCGTACCAAAGCCGCAGAATAATTCACTCTTTTAGGCGGCGCTCCATTTCCGAAGCGACCTTCTGAGAAGTAGATTCGCCTGTCTGATTAAGTCCATCTATGGCACCCAGGCGATCGCCGCGTTTTTTATTTTGCCCAAGCTTGGCTTTGCCTTCGATACGATCAATCGGCATTTCAAAGGCGACGATGCCTTTCAGCATGCCGCGCAGGATTTTTGGATCCATCTTATCCATGGTCCAGTTGCCGCTGGCATCACTTTCATGGTCCGCCGTTAATCGCTCGAGAATGTTGAGCACGTCATCCGGGTTCTTTTTGACACGGGGTTTTCCGTAGGCATGAACGGTCATGTAGTGCCACGTTGGGACCATGTTGTCCGAACTATACCAGTTGGGGCCAATGTAGGCGTTTATGCCGGTAAAGATGGCGAGGGCAGTGGTCTCTCCATCGAATTGCTCCCAGTGATCATTAGCGCGGGCGACATGGCCAAGTATGGTCCCGTGGTCGCCATTACGGGTATCGAGAGAAAGCGGTAAATGGGTGGCATACGGAACGCCGTTGTTTGAGGTGATTAAACTGGCAAAACTGGCCGACTTGATGACGCTGGACAGGGTGCCCGGATCGTCTTCAGCGAAGTGTTTGGGGATATACATTAGGTTAGGGCCTTTGATACTTGATGAACGGCGTTAACGAGGCAACCTGATCATACAGGTGCCGCGCCTGCGCATTAAAGTCCTGTGTGTGCCAATAAACGTTGCTTTGTCCGGTGCTGTCAGCGGCGGCATATACAGCTTCGATCAGAGCTCGGCCGGCGCCCTGACCACGAACGCTTTCATCAACATACAGATCTTGCAGATAACAGACGTTCTCAATCGCGTGGCAACTGCGGTGATAAAAATAATGTACCAGGCCAACGGAATTTCCCGCCTCATCATCCGCGATCAGGCCCTTGATTTCAAATTCGCCGTCAGTGAATAACTTCGTCCACGTCGCCGTATATATATCGTCAGCATAACTGCGCTTGTAGAACGTCAGATACAATGACCAAAGTCTGCGCCATTGTTGTTCGTCGTCGGCGCGTAGTGGCCGGATTGTGATGTCCATCGGTGGTCCCTAAATCATTGAGTGATAAAAGGCGCATCCTATGAATAAATTGGTCGTTAAAGTAGAGCCGAAATATTAAAACTTATGGGGCCAATTTTGTGATTGAAAATTTCTAAATGAACAAAAAAATTGGGGATGCACGTACGATCAATTTTGATCGGGGTGCATCCCCGTAGTCATTTCTTACCATGGAGCGTCGACGGTCAAATCGCCCTCCTGCTCGTTTCTCAGATCAGCCGTAGCGATAAGGGCGTCCGGCTTTTTCCATAACGTCTTTGTATTTCTTGAAGATGTCGATCACCTGTTTGGCGACGGGGCCCGTTGCAGCAATCTCTTCCCAGAATTTATAAGCTTCCGCTTCCACGGTTGCCCATTCCTCATCTGGAATTGTCGTCAGTTTCAATTTGGTGCCGTTAACCCTGAGGTCAGCTTCTCCGCCCCAATACCAGTGCTGGCGATAATAATGCGAGCTGTCACAGGCAAGTCTGAACAAAGTTTTGAGATGATCAGGCAACTCATTCCAGCGGTCCTGGTTAGCGTAGAAGGATCCACACCACGCACCCGAGATATTGTTTGTCAGGAAGTAGTCGGTCACATCGGCCCAACCAACGGTGTAATCCTCGGTGATACCAGACCACGCGATGCCATCCAGTTCACCCGTTTGCACGGCAACCTCAATGTCTTCCCACGGAAGCGTTACCGGAACAACACCAAAGCGCGACAGAAACTTACCGGCCGTCGGGAAGGTGAACACCCGTTTGCCTTTAAGGTCAGCTAGGCTGTTGATCGGTTCTTTGGTGTTGAAGTGGCAGGGGTCCCACGAGCCGGCGCTGATCCACTGAACGCCAACTTTGGCGTATTCTTCTTCCCAGATTTTACCAAGCCCATATTGATTAAAAAGCACTGGAACATCGAGAGAATACCGCGTCGCAAACGGGAAATAGCCACCGAACTGGGTCACCGCGGTTGGTGATGCCATCGAGTCATCATCGCTTTGCACCGCGTCGATGGTGCCCTTCTGCATGGCCTGGAACAGCTCTCCCGTTGGCACCAGCTGATCGCCATGGAACAGTTCGATAATCATTTCGCCGTTGGCGGCTTTGTTAAAATCATCAATTGCTGGTTTGATGACATGCTCAGCCAACGCCGGCCCGGCATAAGTTTGCAGCCGCCATTTAATCGCCTTCTTGGTTGATTTGACAGCCGGGGCCGCCATATCAGATTTCATCGGGCTGTCTTTTTTATTATTGCTTACGACTGTTGCTGCAACCGCGCCGGCAGCGACACCTGCCGCACCAACAATAAAGTCACGTCTATTTGCCATTTTCTTATCTCCCTATGTGATCGTTACGTTTGGTAGAATTACTCGGATTGTGAAAATTCACATGCGTTGAGAATTTTCGGTCTATTGTCGTTCTATCGTCCACTTATATCTATTTATCCCCCGTAAAAGTGCTGAGGCAGCCACAGTGCAATTTGTGGGAAGACCATCACCAAGGTCAGCCCAAACACCATGACGGCAACAAATGGAATGATAGAACGGTAAATGTCGGTGATTGTAATTTCTGGCGGTGCCATCGCGCGCATGAGAAAGAGGTTGTAACCAAATGGCGGCGTCATATAGGCAATCTGGCAGGTGATCGTATAAAGCACGCCATACCAGACAAGATCGAAGCCAAGGGCACCGACCAGCGGCACATAAAGCGGCGCGACAATGACCAGCATAGCTGTGTCATCAAGGAACATGCCCATGATCAGATAAGATAATTGCATCATGATCAGGATTTCCCATGGGCCAAGGCCCATCTTCCCGACAAAGAAAGCCTCGATAGCTTTAACTGCGCCAAGGCCGTCAAAGACTGCGCCAAAACACAGCGCGGCGAGAATAATCCACATGAACATGCAGCTTACGCCGAGGGTTTTATGCACGGTGTCGTGAATAACTTTCGTAACTGCCCAGGTAGCTGATTGCCGGGGGTTGTGTGGGCAAATTTTGCAGGTTTGATGTGCTTGATGCGTATGTTTTGAT
>WASW01066641.1_pt1 | contig 15918 bp, 16 predicted proteins | sample 5698521 | NCBI WGS metagenome assembly WASW01 (sample SAMN11175560, study PRJNA528189) | sponge metagenome | isolation source: marine sponge | host: Leucetta | place: Antarctica: Western Antarctic Peninsula, King George Island | collected 2013-01
ATTGATGCGTCTGTTTATATGATCTGTTCGGATGGCGATATTCAAGAAGGGGTCTCTGCGGAAGCGGCTTCCCTGGCCGGACATCTGGGCTTGGGCAATTTGATTGCGATTTATGATCAAAACCAAGTCACGATTGGCGGTTATATCGACTTGTCGATGAGTGAAGATGTGGGCAAACGTTTTGAGGCTTACGGCTGGCAGGTTCAGCATTGTGATGGGCACAATCATGAGGAATTGGAAAGGTGTTTGCAAAAAGCCAAAGTGAATGCCCGTCAACCGTCAATCATTGTTGCCAAAACGATCATCGGGAAAGGCTCCCCCAACAAAGAGGGAACCCCCGCCTCTCATGGAGCGCCATTGGGAGAAAAAGAGATCCAGTTGGGAAAAGAACGCGCTGGCTGGCCGTTGGAGCCGCCTTTTTTGATTCCTGAAGACGTGCGCATGGTGTTCAAACAGAGGACTGAGGAAACTCAAGAAATCTATCAAAAATGGCAGACGCAACACCAGCAATGGCAAGGGAACCATCCCGATTTGGCTGAATTGTGGGAGGCGCATCAGGGACATAAAACCCCGGCTGATTTGTTGGAAAAATTGATTGAGGCGGTCAAAAAAAAGGAAGGTGCCACGCGGAAACTTTCTCATATTGTCATCCAGGAAGCCGCTCGTCTGATCCCTAGTATGACCGGAGGCTCAGCGGATTTGGAACCGAGCAATCTGACTCTCATTCAGGAAGCAGAAAATATTACGCGCTCCTCGCTGGATTCCAATAGCCTGCCCGATCCTTCATTCGCAGGGCGAAATATTCGTTTTGGCATTCGAGAACACGCGATGGGGTCGATCACCAACGGGCTTTATCTGTCTGGAAATTGGCTCCCTTACTGCGCGACGTTTGCCGTATTTTCCGATTATATGCGTGCCAGTATTCGCTTGGCTGCGATTTCGAACATCCCTGCTATTTTTGTTTACAGCCACGATTCTTTTTGGGTCGGCGAAGATGGCCCGACGCATCAACCGGTGGAGCATACCTGGGCTTTGCGTTTGATCCACAATCTGAATGTCTGGCGGCCTGCGGATGACATTGAAACGGCGGCGGCCTGGGCTTATGCTTTGCAGCGTCCCGATGGCAATAATCCGTCTGCTTTGCTCTTCACCCGACAGGGAGTGAGCAATTTGAAACGCGCTGGGGATTTCGATCCTAAAGTGATTTGGAAAGGCGGCTATGTTGTGACGGATGCCAACAATGGCGAGCCTCAAGTCACTTTGGTCTCCACTGGTTCGGAAGGCGGAGCCGTGCAAACCGTGCGTGAGAATTTGGAAACTGCTGGCATTGCCGCCCGTCACGTTTCGCTCCCTTGTTTGGAAAGATTCACGGCTCAATCTGCGGATTATCAAGCATCGGTTCTTCCAGAAACGGCCAAGACGATTGTTGTTGAAGCTGGCACAACCGGCCCTTGGTATCGCTATGCCGATTATGTCATTGGGCGAGATGCCTTTGGAAATTCGGCGCCTGGAAAGTTGTTGGCAGAAAAATACGGTTTCACGGCGGAGCCTCTGACAGAAACCATCAAAGGTTGGTTAGCAGGAAAGATTTAACTATGTCTCAGAAAAAAGCGGAACAAGAAAAACAAAGGGCAGGGGAAGCGGCCATCCAGTATGTGCAAGCCGGAATGACCCTCGGATTGGGGACAGGCTCAACCGCCTATTACGCCATTCGTGAACTGGGAAGGCAGGTGCGCGAAGGGCTGACGATTCAAGCCATTCCGACCTCTGAACAAACGCGACAGCTCGCGGAAATTGAAAAAATCCCGCTCATTGATTTTTCAGAATCCCTCAAAATCGACCTGACCATTGATGGCGCGGATGAAATTGATCCTCAACTGAATATGATCAAAGGCGGAGGAGGGGCACTTTTGCGAGAAAAAATCATTGCGTCCGCTTCTGCGGAAATGATCGTGGTCGCTGATGCTTCAAAGGCTGTTCCGTGCCTGGGAAATTTTCCGTTACCAGTTGAAGTCACGCCTTTTGGCTGGCAAACCGTCGTTCCTCAGATTGAAGCCTTGGGCGCAGAAATTGTCTTGCGAGAAAAAAACGGAGCGGTCTGGGTGACAGACAATCACCTGTATATTTTGGATTGCCGTTTTGGAGAAATCAAAGATCCCTTGGTTTTGGAAACCAAACTCAAGGCCATCCCTGGTGTGGTCATCACTGGATTATTCATTGGGCTGGCGACTCGTGTTATCATCGGGCAGGGGGATTCGGTCAAAACAATCGAACGCCCGTAAGGAATTTATGAGCATTACCATCGCCCCATCGCTTTTATCGGCAAACTTTGGTGAAATTTCCGCAGAAATCCAGCGGGTGCATCAAGCAGGATGTGCCTGGATTCACCTCGATGTGATGGATGGTTCTTTTGTGCGACCGATCACTTTTGGCGCGGTTGCTTTAAAAAATTTTAAAAAACCAGCAGGCGTTATTTTTGATGCGCATTTGATGGTGGTCAACCCGGAGCGTCATCTTGAGGATTTTGTCAAAGCTGGGGTTGACAGTATCACCGTACATGCCGAAGCGACAGAGCATTTGCATTATGTTGTTCAACAAATCAAAAACTATGGCATCAAAGCCGCGGTCGCTCTCAATCCAGCAACGCCTCTGGCAGTGCTGGATTGGGTTTATCCCGATTTGGATATGGTTTTATTGATGGCGGTCAATCCAGGCTGGGGCGGGCAAAAACTGATCCCGACGGTCTATAAAAAAATTGAGGAATTGGCTCAAAAATTCAAAGCCTGGGGCATTTCGATTCCGATTCAAGTCGATGGCGGGGTGAACCGTGAAACCATTGGGGAAATTGTGGCGGCAGGGGCGACAAATCTGGTTGCAGGAAGTGCTGTTTTTGGCAACGCGTCCACGATTGAAGCGTATCGTGAAAATATTCAAAAACTGCTCCAAGCCGCCAATTTAGAATGAGAAGGAGGAACACAGTTCGAGGGTTTGCTCATCACCCGGATTGAAGAAATTCAAAAACGGGCAGGGCTGACAATCGGATTGCTTCATGTTGAAATAGTGTCTCTATGAGCACACATTGCGAACTTAAAACAAAAGGAAACGACTATGACAGTAAAAATTGCTATCAATGGCTTTGGCCGCATCGGGCGCTTGGTCTATCGCGCCGCTATGTCCAATGCTGAAATTGAGATTGTCGCGATCAACGATTTGGTTGATCCTGATGCCCTGGCTTACCTCTTAAAATACGATTCCACGCATGGCCGTTCCTCAGCAGAAATTTCTTCTGAAGGTGGCTACTTGGTGGTCAATGGCGCAAGAACGAAATGCACGTCAGAGCGTGATCCGGCCAATCTTCCTTGGAAAGAATTGGGGGTCGAGTATGTGGTTGAATCGACTGGGTTATTCACCGGATACGATGATGCCAAAAAACACCTGGAGGCCGGCGCTCAAAAAGTGATCATTTCCGCACCAACCAAATCAGCGGAAATCAAAACGGTGGTTTTGGGAGTCAATCATCAAAAGTATGATCCCGCCAGTGATCATATTCTCTCAAATGCTTCCTGTACGACTAACTGCCTGGCTCCGGTGGTCAAGGTTTTGCTGGACAATTTCGGGATTGAGGAAGGCTTGATGACGACTATTCACGCAGTCACCGCGAATCAGCCCACGGTGGATGGTCCCTCTAAAAAAGACTGGCGTGGCGGACGAGGTGCTCTGCAAAATATTATTCCTGCTTCGACCGGAGCGGCCAAAGCGGTCGGGCTTTGTATTCCAGAAGTCCAAGGAAAATTGACGGGAATGGCATTTCGTGTGCCGACCGCCGATGTCTCGGTGATTGATTTGACCGTCCGTTTGAGCAAGCCGACGACCATGGCTGGCATCAATGCGGCGATGAAAACCGCTTCCGAAGGGTCTTTGAAAAACATCCTCGGTTATACCGATGAAGCGGTGGTTTCCTCAGATTTCATTGGCTGTCAAGATTCTTCAATCTATGATGCCACTGCCGGGATTGAATTGAATGACCGTTTTTTCAAATTGGTCTCCTGGTATGACAACGAAATCGGGTATTCCACTCGTATCGTTGACTTGATTCAATACATGGTTGGCCAAGCCAAGTAACCGCATCTTTTTTATCTCCGTGGAGGAATTCTCCTCTGCGGAGTGAAACCGCTCCCACAAAAACCAACCCCTTCAGATCATTCCCTGTTCATTCAATTCAAGCAGAAGCGTTTATTCGGAAAGAGAGGAAGGCGATTCCGTGCCGAAAGCGATTTTTTGGAAACCGCTGGATTTGACCAGATCCATCAACTCAATGACGGTTCCATGAGGGATGCGTTCATCAATTTTGAGAATGAGGGTCTTTCGCGGGTCTTTCAAGCGGAGTAAGGCAGGGGCCAGTTCCGCTTGAGAAACAGGAGCATCGTTGAGCCGTAATTGCTGGTCAGAAGTCATCGTCAGAACAGGGAGATTGACGGGCTGTTCCTGGCCTTGATCGCTTTCAGGGAGCACGACCCCAACCCCTTGATTGTCGATGATCTTGGACGAGACCACAAAAAAGATAATCAGGATGAAGAGGATATCAATCAGAGGGGTGAGGTTGAGGATAGGTTTTCGTTTTGTTCTTTCAAACAAGCGCATGGAACGTTATTCATTCGGATAAAGTTTGTGGTAAAAAAAGAGGATTTCCTGCTCGATCCGCAATTCTAAGGATTCGATTTTACGCGTGAACAAATTGAAAGCGATCAAAGCGGGAATGCCAATTGATAAACCGAGAACCGTCGTCAACAAGGCTTCAGAAATTCCTTGACTCAAGGCTTCGGCGCGCCCCGGCCCTTCAAGGGCAATTTGTCCAAAAACTTGGATCATCCCCAATCCAGTTCCGAGCAATCCGAGGAGTGGCGCCACGCCGACAATGATTTCCAGCACGACCAAACCACGCTCCACATAATGCAGTTCGCGCCGCGCCTGATCCTGAATCGCTTCTTTAAAACGTTCAGCAGACGCTGGCAAAATACTCAATCCGTAAGCAAGAATACGACCCAGGGGGTTGCTGGTTTGGGGTTGCAGGGTTTTGAGCGTGGCTGAGTCAGCTTCCGTATAATTTCGCAGATTTTCGATTTCCTCGCTAGGAAAAATATTGGGGATGCGTAAAACCCAGAGCCGTTCCAAAATCACGGCGACCATCAACAAAGAACAGATGCCCAGGGGAACCATGATAACGCCGCCTTTGTGGTACAGTTCCAAGATCGGGTTCCAGAGATTCAAAAGCATTTCCATCATGAGCGGGGTCTCTGATTTTTTTCTGTTTTAAAGGCAGGGGTTTGTTTTGCAGGGTTCTTGAGATGGATGAGGTGTTCCCATTTTCCTTCCTCGCCATAAAACTCGGCTTGATGCGCATTGAAAAGTTTTTGGCGGACAGAAGCACTGCCTGCGATTTTCCAACCGACACTAGGGGCGAATTTTTGAATGTAGGCCAGCGCGTTGATTCTCTGTTCCCGGTCGAGCCAGTCGCTAATGACCAGGTAACAAGAACCTCCCGGTTTTAAGACCTTCCGCGTTTTGAGCAAAATGGTGCGAAACGATTGTTGCCATTGTCTAGGAGACTGGAGGCGTTTGGTGCCGATTTCATGATCTTTAAGAGTTTCCTCCGCTAAATTGAGCCATTTGAATTGCAGTAAATGGTATTCATAATAATCCCAGCTTCCTGGTGCGGGAGGCGCCGTGATGATCAAATCAATCGAACCTTCAGGAAGCTCTGTGAATGAGATAAAATCTTCTGTGAACAAGGTCGCCTTTTTTGTCTGGCGAGGCATTTTCAGGTTGAAGGTCTGTTGGTTTTTCAGCAATTCCTCGGTTCTGGCAACAATCCACCGCGAAACCGCCCCCTTGGGAAGGGGCGGGGTTTTTCTTTCTTCGGAAGGATCGACCAAAGCACCATTGGAAAATTTGAATACCAGATCGCAAAAAACCATCCGCAATGTGGCGCGAATCGGGGCGTTTGGGAGTTTGTCTATTTCATCAATCCAATAGAGCAATTCTACAAAAAGATGAGGGGCATAATGAGAACGAAGCCAACTGATATTGGCGCGGCGGATCAATTTTTTTTGAGATTTATCCTGCCGCTCTATGATCCGTTCTCGGATTTCTTTGACCAAAGCGAGGACTTCACGATTTTCTGAGGGGGTTCTCAGACGGCAACGCTCTCCAGCGACAAGCCCCGCCATCGCATTTAGATCATTCCCGACGACCTCAAAGCCTTTGCACATCCCTTCTACCAGCGTGGTTCCACCTCCCATAAACGGATCAAACAGTTTGAATTCGCCCTCAGGTTTTAGCGGTCGGAGGAGGGTTTGCACGAGTTGAGGGGGGAACCGTCCAGGGTACGCGTGAAATCCGTGAGTGAAGGCATGGTTTTGTTTACCGGAAGTGGGAGCCGAAGTGCTGAGTGCCTTGAGCAGAAAATCCCCTCCTTCTCCGTCATGGCGTTCTTCCGAATGGCTCTGAATTTTGGAAGGATGTTCTAAAGCAGAGTCTTTTTTTTCAAAAGATGGTTTTGGCGTGGCCGGGCGATTTTTGCCAGCACTGGGTCGGGTTGAAGTTGAGCGTGATGCTCGTTTTTTTTTCAATGAGGGTGGCGTTTGTTTTTTCACAATAGCCCGTGATCGAGATGTTAGAGGAAGATGGTGAGGAGTTCAAATTTTAGCGAATTTTCTCAAAAAGGAAAAGCGAAATCTGTGGAGCTTCAAGGGCACGCTGGGGATGGGAAATCTGTTTTCAAGCAGTTTGAGCAAACAAATTCAGAATGCGTTTCAAGGGATTTGTCTGCTCAAACGATTCCGCCCACTTTTCGTGATCGTGGGCAGAAAATCATCTCAGGCCGTTTCATTTGATAATCAGACAATGAATCGGTGAAAGATTGTTGACTTTGCGTGTGACACTACCCATCACCATACTTTTCAAATCACTCAATCCTTGAGTGCCCATGATGATCAAATCAGCCTGATGGCTCTGAGCCGCGACCACAATTTCAGTCGCGGGGTCGCCTTCACGGATCTCGGTTTCGATTTGCGTTACTTTGTTTTGCTCAGCAATCGCGGAGGCTTTTTCAAAAATGATTGCCGCAGAATTTTTCAAGATCTCTAAACGAGATTCAATCACTTCGCCGGCTTCAATCATGTCCTGGAGTTCTTTGGGTAAAGGGAGATCACGGATCACATGCAGAAAAACCAAGCGACTTCCTAATTGATGCGCTAAATCTGCCGCCACCTTCACCGCTTTGTTAGAATGACTGGAGCCATCGACAGCGACCAATAATTTTTTAAACATTAGTTTTCTCTTTAAAAATAAGGCGCAATAGAAACTAAACGGTGGAAACAGAATCGCCCAACTCTTTGGACAAATCTTGCAATTCTTTGCCACCTGCCATCAGCTCTTGCAATTCGTTCATTCCGATTTCCCCTTTTTTGTGGGCACTCATTGTTTTGCCACGATTGAGGATGGTGAAACGGTCGCCCACGGCAACGGCATGGCGGACATTGTGGGTAATAAAAATCACACCAATGCCCCGTTTTCGGACCATATCGACATACTTCAGCACCATCGTTGTTTGGGCGACTCCTAACGCTGAAGTAGGTTCATCCAGGATCAATAATTTTGCGCCGAAATAAACCGCGCGGGCAATGGCCAAGGATTGGCGCTCCCCCCCCGATAATGTGCCGACTGTTTGATCTGGTTCGCGGACCATAATGCCGATTTTTTTCATTTCTTCTTTGGCAATCACGTCCGCTTTTCTGATATTGAAGCGTTTAAAAGGGCCGACCCCTTGGGTCAATTCACGTCCCATGAAGAAATTGCGCGTGACGGACATCAATGGAATCATGGCCAAATCTTGGTAAACGGTGGCAATGCCATGATCCAAGGCTTCTCGTGGCGAGTTGAACTCGACTGATTTGCCTTCTACATGGATCTCGCCATCGGTGGGTTTGTGAACCCCGGACAAGGTTTTGATCAAGGTTGATTTGCCTGCGCCATTGTCTCCGAGCAAACAGTGGACTTCACCGTGCTCGACCTGAATCGAAACCCCGGACAAGGCAATAATCGAACCGAAGTGTTTGGAAATGTTACGGATATCAATCAATAAGTCAGCCATCTTAACGCCCTCCCAATGCTTTTTTGCGAATATAAGTGTTGAAAAGCACCGCCACTAACAACATGCCACCAAGGAAGACTTTGAACCAATCCTGGTTGATGTCGGTGTAGCTGATACCAATCGAGACCATTCCGAAGACGATGGCCCCTAGAAATGGGCCAACCGCACTGCCGTAACCACCGGTCAAAAGACACCCCCCGATGACAGCCGCGATGATGGCTTCGAATTCCTTCAAAATGCCGCGAGACGCATCAGTCGAACCAAAATCAAGGGCATTCATCACCCCAATCATGGTGCCCGCAATGGCCGTACAGCAAAACAAGACCATTTTGACTTGGACAATCGGGACACCGGTGTTCCGCGCCGCCACGGGGTCGCCGCCGACTGCAAAAATCCAGTTGCCGAAACGCGTGCTCAGCAAAACCCAAGTGGCAACTGCCGCCACCAAGAGAAACCAAATGATTTCAACCGGAATCCCCTCAATCTTTGGGGCACCCGACTTGAATGTCGGAACCCAGCCCCATTCGGTAAACGTGGCAAACAAGCCCTCAAAAGCATTGCCCGTTAAGATGTCAACGAGCCAATGGTCTTCTGGCAAGGCATCGCGGATTCCGCGCAATTGCGTATTGCCGTCGGTTGCCCAGCGCAGTCCCAATAAGGTCATCCCCCGGAGGATAAATAAAAATGCCAAGGTCACAATGAATGACGGTAGCCCCGTACGGAGGACTACCGTCGCATTGATCACCCCGATTACAATGGCGGCAAACAGAGCCATCAGTAAACTGAGCTCCAGGGACCATCCCCAGGAAATCAAAGGGATGCCCACCATCATACCGCCAAAGGCAATCATGGAACCCAATCCTAAATCAAACTCACCACCAATCATCAGCAATGCCGCGGCAATGGCGAGAATCCCCAACTGGGCGGCAGGTTCCAGAAAGCTGAGGATGCCAGGTGCCGTAAACATGCGACTGTCGGCATAGATCATAAAAAATAACGTCACCACAATGGTGCCCGCGAGTGCTCCGGCTTCAGGTCTTCGCAAGAGCTTGATATGCCAAGGCGTCAGTTTTAGACGTTCGTCAACTATCTCATTCATGGGTTCCTCCAAAGGGAATGGATTCTGGAAAGATTGCTAATCAATTAACGCAAACCTTTGGCGCTCAATGAAATCACATCGGCGGCATTGCCCTTTGTGACAAAACCAGGCCCCGTTGGCAGTCGATTGCTACCTGGCAAAGTTTTGTAGCGGAGGGCGAGAGTCAGGTAAACCACCGGGAGATAGCCTTGTAAGAATTGTTGCTGGTCGATAGCAAAGGCGATTTCTCCGGCATCAATCGCTTTTAAGGCATTGGCCGAGAGGTCAAACGTTCCGAGTTTAACATCAGTGCGCCTGAGTTCTTTCATGGCTTTCAAGGCGGGTTCTGCCGCGTTGCCAGCCCCCAATGTCATGATGGCATCGATGCTAGGATTGGCTGTCAAGGTCGCTTTCACTTTTTCATAAACGACTTGAGAATCATTGGCACTGGTCGGAATCACTTCGACTTTACTGCCATAACCGTCGGAGACTCCTTTACAACGCAAATCAAGGGCGACATTGCCCACTTCATGGTTGATGCAGACCAATTTTTTAACACCCATCCCCTTCATCCGTTTTCCGGCCGCGAGACCTGCTTCGTATTCATCCTGCCCGACATGAAACAGAATTCCCAATTCTTCAAAAGCATCCGAACCGGAATTCATGGAAGCGACGAGAATCCCCGCGCGAACCGCCTTTTTGATGGCGGGTCCGAGGGCATCTTTATCCGGCAATGATACGATCAGGGCATCCGGTTCTTGTTGGATGGCGGCTTCGATCAATTGAGCCATTTTGACCATGTCGTAAGTTTCTGGCGCGCGGTATTCAGCACGAACCCCCATCTCTTTACCAGCAATTTCAACTGCGTTTTTCACACGAGCCCAAAATCCGTCATTGGCTTGCCCATGAGAAACCACAATAATGCGCTCCCCGGCCGCCCAAACACTGGAAGCCATGATCAATGCGGTTAAGATCAAGATCGTTTTTTGGAAAAATTTCATAAAATCCTCCTAGTTTTATTGAATCAAATTTTGGCAAGATAGATTTGTGGAGATGAGACCTTCCACTGCTCCAATGCCAAACAGATACAGAAGCGATCCCCCTCATCAAACAACGGTGGGGGCGATTCTGTGTGATGATACCCGAAATTCCGATGAGCCACTTCTTGGAACGCCTAACGGGCGTACCGTTGCCACAGGAAAGGGCATCTATAGTGCTAAGATCGCAAAACCTCTTAGCGGTGAGACGATTGCTTTGAAAACAACAGGGGTGCTATAAACCCGTCGTTTCTCGAATGTAGTTTCTGGCTTTCAATGCGTACTCAAAGGGATTGGCCTTTGCGGGATCTTGTTCTGCTTCGACAACCACCCAACCCTCATATTGATGCGCCTTCAGAATTTCAAAAACAGCAGGAAAATCCAGACAGCCATCTCCAGGGACGGTAAACACTCCAGAGCGAACTGCGTCTAGAAAACTGAGGCGTTGCGCCCTCGCTTTTTCGCGTTCTCCAGCGCGCACATCTTTGAGGTGGACATGTTTGACGCGTCCGATATATTTCTTTAAAGCGGCTAAATAATCTTCTCCCGCAAAATAAAAATGCCCTGTATCGTAGCAAAGTCCGACCAAATCAGGGTCGGTATTTTCAAGCAAACGATCCGTCTCTTTCATGGATTCCACCCCCGTTCCCATGTGGTGATGGTAGGCGAAGGTCATTCCATGATCTTGAGCAATTTTTCCCAAGGCGTTCAAGCCCTTGGTCAAGCGATCCCATTCCTCATTGGTAAAATTTCCTTTGCCTTCAAAGACCGGGACATCGACCTGCCCCTGGCAACTGTGACCTTGCTCCGCGCCATTGACAATCGGTGAGCCGAGGGCTTGCAGGAATTTGGCATGTTTGAGAAATGAGGCTTCGACCACTTCAAACGGTTGTGTGGTCAAGTAAGGGCTGAACCAGGCATTGCACACTTGAAGTTTTCTCAGCGCCAAGGCTTTCTGCAATACCTGGGGATCGCGAGGAAATTTATTGCCAACTTCACAGCCGACAAAGCCCGCCAAGGCCATTTCACTGATACACTGCTCGAATGTATTTTCTGCTCCCAAATCGGGCAAATCGTCATTGGTCCAATTGATCGGCGCAATGCCAAGTTTGATTTTTTCTTGATCCATTCTGTCTCCTTTTTCCTTGTCACGCGAATCTTGAATTAGGCTGTTTCGCGAATAATCAATTCAGGTTCCAGGGTAATTTTTTTCATTCTGGCTTTCTGCGGATCTTCCTCAATTAAATCAAGCAGCAGATCAACGGCCATACTGCCCATTTCATATTGGGGTTGGTGGATGGTGGTCAATTGAATCTCTTCCATTGAGGCAAAGGGGATATCGTCAAAGCCGACAATTGCGATATTTTCTGGCACAGCAAGCCCCATCTTTCTTGCGCCGTGGAGAAGCCCCAAGGCGATAAAGTCATTCACGGCAAAAATCGCTCTCGGATAATTCTGATTTTGAATCATTTCACAAATCAAATCATAGCCGCTCTGTTGCCGATAACCACAGAGCTTGATGTGATCTTGATTGGCCTCCATTCCATAAGAAAGAAACGCATCCTTGAAGCCTTCCAGACGTTCTTTTCCAACAATCGTTTCTTCATCTCCGCCGATAAAACCAATGCTTTCATAGCCCGACTCGATCAAGTATTTGGTCGCCACGAAGCCGCCACGGACGTTATCAACCACGACAAACCCATGCTCAGTTATTTTGGGAGCATTGCTGACGTAAATGAAAGGAAGCCCGCGCCCAGACTGATGTTCCAGCAATTCTATTTCAGAAGATCCGGGGGCGACAATTAAACCATCGACCCGTTTTTCTGAGAGAACGCGGATATATTTCAACTCATTTTTGACGTCGTAGTTGGTGTTGCAAAGAAAAACACTGTATCCCCGCCGAGTCGCCTGTTCTTCCACGCCACGGGCTAAAGCGGGATAAAACGGATTGGTAATATCGGGAATCAGCAAACCCAGGGTGGAGGTTTGCTTTTTTACCAACCCCCGCGCGAGTTCATTGGGGTGGTATTCCATTTTTTCCGCGATTGCCAGAATCCTTGTTTTAGTTTCTTCACTCACGCCTTTTTTTCCGTTCAAAGCACGAGAAACGGAGGCATAAGACACCTTTGCTTTTTCTGCGATATCTTTAATGGTTACATCCATTTTTAAGCAAACGTTTGCGTGACAAGAAATTAAAAAAAGAATATTTGTGTTTTAAATAATCTGCATCGTATTGAAATTAAAGAATAAAATTAAATTATGAAGTTCGTTAGAGGATTTTCAGTATTTTTATTTCGCAGTGGCCAGTTGAGGGGTTTTTCTGTTTTTATGCCCCATCGCTTAAAATTTGAAATTGTTTAAAAATGCTTTATATTTCAAATAGATGCAGTTTTTTTATTAAAATTTTAACAGCAAAACCAGTTTTTATTCAATTCAGAAAAAAAACTAGCAAACGTTTACGTTACCTGCAAGCTTTATTTTCATATTTTTGAAGGGTCAGTCCCTCATCTTGTCAAAGAATATGAAGCCGCAAACGCTTCAAAATCAGGAGCGGTATTATGTTGGCGGTTGATTTCGGTGGCAAGAAGTTGCTTCAGGCACAAAATGGTGTTATTCATGCGCATTTCGCCTCTTTTCAAACCTCTTAGATTCGTTGCTCATTCCTTGAAAAATGGGGGAAAGAGGATTGAAGGGTGATGAGCGCTGATGAGATGCGAGTATGCCAATTCGTGAATTATTGCTAGCCGGGTCGGTGCCTTTGATTTGGGCCGTCGGCTTTGTGTTTGCCAAAGCAGGATTGCATGAATTCCCGCCTTTGATGTTGATGGGAATGCGGTTTTCTTTGACGGCGCTCGTGCTGGTCTGGTTTGTGGCGCGCCCGACAGGACATTATTATGACATATTCAAGATTTCTCTCATCGGCGCAACGCTCCAATATGGGCTGACGTTCACCGGCCTCTCCCTGATTGATGCTTCTCTCGCAGTCATTATTATTCAACTCGAAGTTCCATTTAGCGTCTTGATTGCCGCAATCCTGCTGGGAGAACGCCCTGGGCTTCAACGGATTTTCGGGATGCTCATCGCTTTTGCCGGAATTGGTTTGATTGCCGGGCAACCTCGTTTTGAGAATCAACTTTTCCCGATGTTTCTTGCCGTTAGCGGGGCTTTGATGTGGGCATTCGGACAAATCATGGTCAAACAACTCAAAGGCGCGGTTGGGAGCTTTTCTCTGATTGCGTGGGTCGGGGTTTTTTCCGGCCCTCAAATGCTGTTGGCGTCTTGGTTCATCGAGAGCGATCAAATCAATGCGCTCCAACAAGCGACTTGGATTGGCTGGGGGACGATTCTCTATCTTGCTTTTGGGATGACCGCTCTTGGTTACGGAATTTGGTATGCCGTCCTCTCTCGTAATGCGGTTTCTCAGGTGATGCCCGTCCTCTTGCTGATGCCCATTTTCACCGTCATCCTCAGTGTGATCATTCTGGATGAACGGCCAGGAACGATTGTGGTCATTGGCGGGGGGATCGTCCTGATTGGCTTGGCGATCATTAGTTTTGTGCGGGAGCGGGCAACGCCAGCGCAGTCGGATTGAACGGGAAGAATTGTCTCAATCCCGCTCTGGCTCTATCTGATTCAGTAATTGTCTTTGCTAGAACGAGTTGGGGAGCCAAAGGGTGATTTCAGGAATGGCGAGGAGCAAGCACAGCGTCAGGATGTCCATTAAGAGGAACCAGAAAATTCCCGTGAAGATGGTTTCCAACTTCACTGAATCCCCGACAACGCCTTTGAGCACATAAACATTCAGACCGACCGGTGGGGTGATCAAACCAATTTCGAGGAGCTTGATCATGATGACGCCAAACCAGATCAAATCATAACCCAATTGCTCCACCACCGGTGTCACGACAGGCAGGGTCAACAGCATGATCCCTAACGGGTCCATAAAGGTGCCCAGAATAATATAAATCAGCGAGAGGGCGAGGAGGATGCCGATTGGTGGGAGATCTAGCGAGAGTGACCAAATCGAAAGATTTTTTGCAACACCGGTCAAAGCGATGAAACCAACGAATATCTTTGCTCCGAGCACGACCGCGAAAACACTCGCGACCTGAGAGACCGTTTCGACGATAGTGAGGCGCGTCTTTTCCTTGTCTAAACGCTTGGCTAAACCTGCCAACGCCCAGGCTCCAGCCGCGCCGACAGCTGCCGCTTCGGTCGGTGTGACAATGCCGAGATAGATCCCCCCCATCACCAATACGAAAAGCAGGATGACGGACCAGGTTCCTTTCAACGAATGAATCCGTTGACTCCAGGAGATGTCTTCCTCCGGAGTTGGCGCAAGGGCTGGATTGAGGGTTGCTCGCACCCAGATCATGGCCATATAAATCAAGGCTGACAAGATGCCGGGAATGAACCCCGCGATCAACAATTTACCAATCGACTGCTCAGTAAAAATTCCGTAGAAAATCATCAAGATGCTCGGCGGGATCAAGGCGCCCAGTGTCCCGCTCGCGGCGACGACGCCAGTCGCCAAACCCTTGTCATATTTGTAACGCAGCATCTCTGGTACGGCAAGTTTCCCCATCGCGGCGGCGGTGGCGATACTGGAACCGCTGACCGCAGCGAACATGGCGCAACCGACAACAGAGGCCATCGCTAGACCACCGGGCATCCCTGAGAGCCATATTCGCGCCGTATAATACATATCTCGCGTGAAACCCGCATGAAAGGCGACATAACCCATCATCAGAAACATCGGCACCGCAACGATGGCAAATGACGATATGAACGAAAACGGTTCAAAAGCAATAAATGAAATCGCCGCCTCCCATCCTCTTGCGAATTCAAAAGGACTGCCTGGACGCCAGCCGATGACGATGATCAAGCCGCCAAAACCGACCAATCCCAGCGCAAAGGCGATGGGGACACGCAAGAAAATCAGCATCAAAACCAACGCCAATCCCAGATAACCAACCATTGTAGGATCCATGCGCTAATGCTCCTTTCCTGTGAGGATTTCGCGAATGTGGGCGGAAATTTCGTAAATGAGCCGAAGGTTCATCACAAAAATGCCAATGAAAACCGCAAACCTTGAAGGCCATTCAGGGAGTTCTAGCAACCCTTCATTGTAAGCGAGGATTTCATAGGAACCGTAAAAATCAAGGTAGGTCGCGTAGCTCAGGAGAGAGAAAATAACAATCCCAATGAAATTCGCAAAAGTCTTGCAAAATAACTGCTTGCGAGGAGAGAGCCGATCCGAGAATAGCGTCACGAATACATGCTGATCCATTTGCTGAACATACGAAAATGGCAGGAAAACCAGGAAAACGATGAGCAATTCATTGATTGCGACATCATCAGGGAGTGGCATATTGAACAGATATCGCCCAATCACCGAAATGGTGGTCGCGCCGAGCATTATAAAAATGGCTACACTGGCGACAACCAGGAGCAGGCGATCTGTCCAGATGAATGCGCGGTCAATCATGGGCGACAGCTTTTAGAAATAAGAACGCACTCCTCCGTGAGGTGCACGCTCTTGGAATGGATTCCCCTCCCAGGAGGGGTCAGGGGTGGGTCCTCCGTGAGGCGCACGCTCTTGGAATGGACGATTAGCGTTTCCAAGGATAGCCTTTTTCCTTGAGTTCAGT
>WASW01047555.1_pt1 | contig 15909 bp, 12 predicted proteins | sample 5698521 | NCBI WGS metagenome assembly WASW01 (sample SAMN11175560, study PRJNA528189) | sponge metagenome | isolation source: marine sponge | host: Leucetta | place: Antarctica: Western Antarctic Peninsula, King George Island | collected 2013-01
CCTTGAAACCTAACATGTCCGAGGGTCGGTTTATACTTCCCGGCAATCACATTGAAAAGCGTCGTTTTGCCCGCGCCATTGGGTCCGATAATGCCGGTAATCGTTCCTGCTACCACATCAAATTGGACGCCACTCAATGCTCGCAGACCATGAAAATTCATGGTCACATCATGGACTTTCATCAGAGGCGCTGTCATTTGTCCTCCTCCAGTAATCCGCAGCGGGTTAAAATCTTTGCTACCGGCCTCAATCGTACCACTCCTCCAGGCATGAACAAGCCAACCAAAACAATCACCAATCCGAGCATCGCCCCATGAAGATGAGGGAGGTAATTCACTAAAATTTCTTCTCCGGCATACAAAATAATCGCTCCAATGACGGGACCGATGATCAAGCCTGTTCCGCCGAGCAAGGCCATTGCAATGGGGGTTAAGGCGATTTCAATCCCATAAACTTGGTCTGTGTTGATGAAATTGATATTCCAGGTATAAATCGCTCCCATGATTCCGGGAAAGATGGCGCTGATTGCGAGAGCCTGAGTCTTGGTCTTAAAAGTCGGCACGCCAAAATCTTGAGCGACTTCTTCGTCTTCTCTGATCGCTTTCAAAGCCAATCCGAGGCGCGAGCGGCCAATCAGCCAAGTGCAAAGAATGGCACCGACGACCACTAGAAAAGACAGGTAATAGACGGGGATTGTCCGGTCAGCAGGTTCAATTTTAAGACCATTGGAGCCGCCTGTGAGCCAGCCTAGGTTGATGGTGATGTATTCCATCAATTGGACTAAACCGAAGGTGGCGAGGGAGAAGTAGGCGCCTCGCAAGCGGAAGAAAGGGTAACTGATTAGAAAAGCAAAGAGAACTGAGAAAATAGCTGATAAAATGAGGGCAATCGGCATGGAGACCCCTTCATTGAAGAGGATGCCAAAGGAGTAGGCTCCAATTGCAAAAAAGACAATATGCCCCAGATTGACATAGCCCATGTACCCTCCCACAATGTCATAACTTTGAGAGAGCACAATGCTCAAAAACAGAAAGGTCAAGATTTGCAGGACATAATTTCTGGCATCGATTTGTAAAAATGGGAGCACCAGCAAGGCCAGTGAAAGCAGCAGAATGGGGATGATTGATTTTTTCATTCAAATAACTTATCTCCCAAATAACCCTTTCGGGCGGATCAGTAAAACAGCGACCAGTAAAAAATAGGCCACCGTTTGACCCCAAGCAGGGTTAAAAAAACCGATCAAGACTTCCCCCATTCCAATGATGGTTGCCCCCAAAGCGACTCCTACGAAACTACCAAGCCCGCCCATCACAATGATGCAGAGGTATTTCAAAGTCAGTGGCAACCCAATATCAGGAGAGACATAGGAATGGATCACTTCAAAGCCACCAGCAACCGCGGCCAGCATGGTTCCAATTCCAAAAGCAATCGCGTTGATGCGTTGTGGATTGATCCCGTTCAACAAAGCCCCTTTTCGGTTTTGAGTGACCGCTTGGACTGCCAGGCCAAGGTAGGTGTATTTCAGAAAGATGAACAACCCGACGATTAAAACTACCACAAGCCCGAAGACGACTAGCTTTAAGGTCGGCAGGTACAAGCCTCCAATGATCAGAGTTGGCAGGAAAATGTCCACACTCTTTTCATACTGTGTTCCCAATGAATAAAAGGCCGCAATATCCTCAATCATCAAGGCCGCACCGAGCGTGACAAGAGTGGCAGAGGCCAAGCGGACATGTTCTTTGCGCAAAGAGAGGGGTTTGATCAAGCCTTTTTCAAAGAAATAACCAATCACGAAAAACAAAGGAGCGATCAGGGCAATCAGTAAGAAGGGATTGAGCTCGAATTGATCATAGAGCAAAAAAACAATGAAGCCGGAACCCATCAAGAATTCCCCATGAGTCAGGTTGAGCACCCCACTCACACCGAATATCAAAGAGAGGCCCAATGCCGCTAAAGCATAAACCCCTCCCAATAAGATCCCATTGATGAGCAATTGAACGAGAATTGTCGGTTCTATCACCACTTGCCATTCTTAAATTGGTGTATTTTGACGCCCTTGTCGAGTGGCCATAAAGAAACCGGTTTTCCTCCTTTGATCTGAACAGGCCAAGGATGGATTGTGCCATAGCCACGATCATCGTGTTTGATGATCAGTTCACCATTATAAATATAAACATGATCCTCCCACATCGCTTGACGGATGGCTTCTTTGTCCAGGCTACCCGCTTTTCTGAGGCTGTTTTCGATCCATTTGAAGGTGGCGTAGCGAATCCCTGATTCTGAATATTGCCAAGTTTTAAAGCCGGCGGTTTCAGCTAAAGCGTCCAGTTCTTTGTGGTCTGGAGTATCCCCTGTATAAGAATACAAAACACTGACGATATTTTCGGAGGATTTTCCAATCCCTTTGATCACGGGAATCGGCATGTGTCCAACAATCACATCTTTGGGATTCAATCCGAATTCACGGGCGGCCTTGAGGAAACCAATACTGAAGGGCGGCGGCAAGCCTTCAACAAAAACCACATCCGGGTTTTTTCCTTTGATGGCTAAGACAATCGAGGAGAAATCCCTGGTCGCTTTGGGGGCGACGTCCTGATAAACAACGTCAAATCCTTTGTCAGTCAACCATTTTCCAAAGCCTTCCATCGCTTGCTTCTCATGCAGAGAATCCCGTGCCAGTAACGCAAAGGTTTTTACTCCGCCCTTTTTTTCGTACATTTCGGCGATTCGTTTATATTCCCAGTGAGCCGGTGCTAAAACAGCAGAACGCCATTTGTTGGGTTTCTCAAACATGATTGAATCATTGGCTTCTGCCATGAAAAACGGGATGCCATGAGTCGTTGCGGCTTGAAGAGCGGCATTGGTGATAAAACTCGAAAAGGGGCCGATGAACAAATCTACCTTGTCCACCGTGGCCATTCTTTCATAAAATTTCAAGGCGGTTGGTGGTTTCGTCTGATCATCTTCGAGAATCAAGCGAATGGGGAGTTTTTTGTCCAGTTTATCTAAATAAATCCCCCCGCGATCATTGATCCGTTTGACCCAGGCCGCCATCATTTCGGGGTAGGGTTTCACGTTTCCCAAAAATGGACCCGATTGCGCAATCGTCCCACCAATGACGATTTCCGATTGAGCGATTGCCTTGGAACCAACCAGAAATGCCGCCATTGCGAGGCTCATTATCAATAAATAAGTCACGCTCTTCTGACGGAACATCTCAAATTTATTGTGATGAGTGACATGATATTTCATAAACCCTCCCCTAAAATTAAGTGCTTTATGCGTCAGCCCCAAAGAATTAAAAAGGCCGTATGAAAACCGGATACTATTGACATTGATGATAAATTTCAAGGGCAAAATCAAGCACTTTAGCTAAAAACCTGCACTGATCCCAGCGGTCTGGAGAAGAGAGAATCTGCTGTGATGTAAGGAAAAGTTGCAAAAATTCTCAGATTGTGGCTTTTTTATCTAAAAGTGCGTTTCCGTCACCATTAAAATTCACTGGAATAAAAACAGGCAATCACGGATTGAGTTATGCGGCAATATTTGGATTTATTGAGAACGGTTCTTGAAGAGGGAATCGATAAAACAGATCGGACTGGAACAGGGACACGGAGTATTTTTGGTCACCAAATCCGTTTTAAACTGGAAGATGGGTTTCCTCTGCTCACCACAAAAAAACTCCATTTGCGGTCAATCATTCATGAACTCCTCTGGTTTCTTGCAGGAGATACCAATGTGAAATATTTGCAGGAAAATGGGGTGCGGGTTTGGAATGAGTGGGCCGATGAAAATGGAGAATTGGGGCCGATTTATGGGCATCAGTGGCGTTCCTGGCCAGGCGTTGATGGGAAACCTCATGACCAAATCACGCGCTTGATTGATCAGATTAAAACCAACCCTGATTCGCGGCGTTTGATCATTTCTGCCTGGAATGTCGCCGATGTCGAGCAGATGGCGTTGCCTCCGTGTCATTGCCTTTTTCAATTTTATGTCGCCCAAGGCACCCTATCGTGCCAGTTGTATCAGCGGAGCGCCGATGTTTTTCTGGGAGTTCCTTTCAACATTGCTTCTTATGCCCTCCTCACTTTGATGATTGCCCAGGTCTGTGACTTGAAACCTGGCGAGTTTGTCCACACTTTTGGAGATACCCATTTATATGCCAATCACTTGGAACAAGCCCGCTTGCAATTGGAACGCCCTCCAAAAATATTGCCACAGATGCGGCTCAATTCAGCAGTGAAAGTCATTTTTAATTTCCAGTATGAGGATTTTCAATTGGAAGGCTACGACCCTCATCCGCATATCAAGGCAACGATTTCAGTTTGAGGCGAGAGTTCTTCTTTTGACCTGCACGAGCCGCTTCCCCTACTCATTCTTCGGCTCGCAAAAAACTTACAATAAGCGACTTTTCTCTTTGATTTCCTGATTCAAGATACGATCATTGTCAGAATAATCCACCGGGAGGTCAATCACATGAACGCCAGGGGTGTCGTTGCATTTTTTCAGGAGAGGTAGCAAGGCATCTGCGCTTTCAACCCGATCACCAGATGCGCCATAACTTTCGGCATATTGGACAAAATCAGGGTTGCCATAATCCAAAGCAAAGTTTTCAAACCCCATATTCGTCTGCTTCCATTTAATCATGCCATAGGCATTATCGCGGAGAATCAGGAGCGTTAGGTTCATTTTCAACCTTACCGCCGTTTCGAGTTCTTGAGAATTCATCATGAAACCACCATCCCCACAAATCGCCATCGTTTTTCGTTTGGGATAAACGAGGTGGGCCGCCATTGCAGAAGGCAACCCGGCTCCCATCGTCGCCAGAGCGTTATCCAGCAAAACAGTATTGGGCAAGTACGCTTTGTAATTTCGCGCAAACCAGATTTTATAAATCCCATTGTCCAAAGCGATCATGCCATCCGCAGGCATCGCCTGACGCACATCGGCAACCAGACGTTGCGGATAAACCGGGAAGCGTCGGTCATCAGAGCCTTCCAGCAGATGAGCTTCTACATGTGCTTTGACTTTCATAAAATGAGAAGAATCCCAGGAGTCCTGTTTTTGAATTTTCTCTGTGATTTGCCAGATGCTGTGGGCAATGTCGCCAATCACGCCGACTTGAGGAAAATAAACGGAATCCACCACGGCTGAAGAATAGTTGATGTGAATCACTTTAACCCCGTTATGTTCCATAAAAAAAGGGGGTTTTTCAACGACATCGTGCCCCGCGTTGATAATCAAATCAGCATGCTCAATCGCACGGTGCAGAAAATCATTGGCAGATAAGGCAGCATTGCCTAAAAATAGCGGATCGCGCTCATCAATCACGCCTTTCCCCATTTGGGTGCTGAAAAATGAAATCCCTGTTTTATCAATAAACTGGCGCAACATTTTTGAACAGGTTTTCCGATTCGCTCCCGCTCCAATCAATAAGAGTGGGTGTTTGGCCTGCTCAATCATTTCAACGGCCCACCGGATTGATTTTTCTTCAGCTATCGGGCGACGGGTTTGGCTTTGCGGAATAACTTCTGCGTCTGTTTCTTCTCTCGCAATGTCTTCCGGCAATTCTAAATGAGTCGCTCCTGGCCGTTCCCCTTGCGCCAAACGAAAGGCTTCGCGGGTACGGAAGGGGATATTGTTTCCACTGGCCAACTGGTAGGTAGATTTAGTCAGAGGCTTCATCATATCAACAATGTCCACGATTTGAAATTGCCCCTGCTTGCTACTTTTGATCGGTTTTTGCCCAGTAATCATGACCATCGGCATCGCTCCCAATTGGGCATAAGCCGCGGCGGTCACCAGATTCGTTGCTCCCGGACCGAGGGTCGATAAGCAGACTCCGGCTTTCCCGGTCAACCGGCCATAAGTCGCGGCCATGAATCCAGCCGCTTGCTCATGGCGAGTGAGAATCAATTTAATTTTAGAATCCCGCAAGGAATTCAACATATCGAGGTTTTCTTCTCCTGGAATTCCGAAAATGTATTCCACGCCTTCATTTTCAAGGGCTTTTATCAATAAATCTGAAGCCTTCATCATTCTTTCCTCTGCAAAAAATTAGTGTGTTTAATTGAGAATTGCTCTGTTTTAGTCATTCCATCAAAAGAAGGATCAAACTAAATTTCTAACCATAGAATGATTGTTACCATAAATCTCGATTTCCAAGGAATGGAACAATAATCTTACAAGCGCAATCCATAAAATACAACTCACTTTCAAAAGAGAATGAAATAGTTTATCGGTGATATTCCACTTCATTCTTCCTCTGGAAAATTTGATTTTTCATTCTTATTTCTGTTAATCTCGTGGCAGAAGAGTTATCTTTTGTGATTGCTTGATTGAGAATGCCTATGAACAAAGCCAACCCCAAAGATCAGATCAAATCGCGAATCCGGGAATTGATTGCTCGAGAAATCATCAAAGCCGAACATTTTCAGATTGTCGCCAATCCTGAAAACGTGGCCAGTGTCTCACTCCCTCAGAAAAGCATTGACACGATTTATGAAAACCTCATTGATGAGTTTGGTGAGGATTCCCTTAAAATGCTGTTGGCCTTGGATTGAATGACAGGATGGCCTTTTCCTTAGAGCGACTCACGGCTCATTTCTCCATCAATCATGCGCCAGATGTTATCAGGATTTTCATTTTTCAACGCATCAGGAAGACGTGCCTGGGGAAAATTTTGATAGCTGATTGGCCTTAAAAATCGTTTGATAGCGGCGGTTCCAACAGAAGTGGTGCGGCTGTCGCTGGTGGCAGGATAGGGGCCTCCATGAATCATAGCATCACAAACTTCTACGCCAGTGGGAACTCCATTGAAAATCAGACGGCCAACCTTTTTCTCTAGGATTTCCACCAAATCCTGATACTCGCCCAATTCTTCTTCAGTGCCATAAAGCGTCGCAGTGAGATGCCCGTTCAAGCTGTTGGCCATTTCCAGAAGTTGCTCTTTGCTATTCGCTTCAACCACGAGGGAAACGGGGCCAAAGACTTCTTCTTCCAAATCCGAATCCAAAAAAGTAGCCGCATCGGTTTTAAGCAATGTCGCGGTCGCTCGATTTTCTGCTTGTGCGCCTTCTTTGACCAAGGTCACTTTGCCGGAATCTTTCAAGTGACGAATGCCCGTTTCATAAGCGGCTTGAATCCCGGAATGGAGCATCACACCGGGAGCAACAGCGGCCATCAAATTGCCTGTTTTCTGAATGAATTCTGAAGATTCTGCTCCGGCCATTGTCACCATCAATCCTGGATTGGTACAGAACTGCCCGACTCCCAGCGTCACCGAATCACACATGGCTTTTGCCAGAGATTCACTGTTTTCTTGCAAAGTCTTTGGCAAAATGAAAACCGGATTGATGCTGCCCATTTCGGCATAGAGAGGGATCGGTTCTGGGCGTGATGTTGCTAAATCATATAAAGCGCGCCCTCCTTTGAGAGAGCCAGTGAACCCGACAGCCTTGATGGACGGATGTTTGACCAAGGCTTCTCCAACCGCAATCCCGGTGCCTCCGTGGAGCAATGAGAAAGTCCCATCAGGCATGCCACAGCGTTTGACGGCTTTTTGAATCGCCAGAGCCACCAAAGCCGATGTTCCTGGGTGTCCAGGATGGGCTTTGACCACCACCGGACATCCTGCGGCTAAGGCGGAAGCGGTGTCTCCTCCTGCGACAGAAAAAGCGAGAGGAAAATTGCTTGCGCCAAAAACGCCAACGGGGCCAATCCCAATGTGCATCAGCCGGATATCAGGCCGGGGCAAGGGTTGACGTTCCGCAAGGGCGGGATCAATCCGAGCTTCAACAAAGGAGCCTTCCTTGACCACTTTGGCAAACAAACGGAGCTGTCCGGCTGTCCGGCCTCGCTCTCCTGTAATCCGCATCTGGGGCAACCCTGATTCTAGCACAGCTCGTTCAATCAGTGTTTCTCCTAAATCTTCGATCTCTTCGGCAATCGCGTTTAAAAATTCGCTACGCGCTGCATTGCTCGTTTTTCTGTAAACCGGAAAAGCCGCTTCTGCCAGTTTGACCGCCTGATCAATTTCTGCCTCTGTTGCCGCAAAAAAAGTCGTCTCCATTTTTTCTCCGGTGGCGGCATTGATTCCTTGAAAAGAGTCGCTACCCAATTGGGAGAGGTTGTTTCCGATAAATTGTTTGCCTGTTAATTCCATGGGGTTCCATTCCTGATTGAGTGAGTGAAAAAATGAGTGTGGTGAATCTGAAGAGTTTATAAAATTCAAACAATTTTGTCCAATCACTTGAATCAATTTTAGTGTGGCAGTGGGCAAATTTTAGAAGTGGCTAAATATGGCAGTGGGCTAATGAGAGGGCGAGAGTCACTTTTTTAACGCTTCTGTTAAGGTCGCGCGGACTCCTTTTTGATAAAGGCTTTCTAAATCCTGAGTGAGGCAATTGATAAAATCTTGGGATTGGGGTAAAAACTCTCCAAAAATTTCAACAATGCCGAGCAAAGGGCGAGGGTCGGTTTTGCCAGATTTTGCTTTTTCTATCAGGGAAGTGGCCAGCGGATCATTGACAGAGAAGGTTTCTCCTTTTTCATTTTCAGCAGATAAAAAACGGAACCAGCCGGCAACGGCCAGCGAAAGCCAGCGAGGGTTTGCGCCTTGCTGGAGTTGTTCCTGGATGGAAGACAGCACAAACTTGGGCATTCTTGAGGAACCATCGGTGCAAAGCCGGTTCAAATGATCTTTGACGGAGGGGTTGCCAAAACGTTCGATCAAGGTTTTTTTATACTCAGTCAAATCAACCCCTGGCACTTTTGACAACAAAGGCGTCACGTCTTCATCCATCAAGCGTTCCAGAAAGTGGGCGTACAAGGGATTGGCAATGGCTTCGTCAAAATAATCATATCCGTCCAAATAAGCGAGATAAGCCACGGCGGCATGACTGGCATTGAGGAGGCGGATTTTCATCTTTTCATAAGGAAAGACATCGAAGGTCAGTTGGGCACCGACTTTTTCCCAGGCCGGGCGGCCATTGCAAAACGTATCTTCAATGACCCACTGCTGGAAGGTTTCGCAAACCACAGGCCATTCATCGTGGATTCCCCATTTTTCTAAAACCACGGCGCGGTCTTCATCAGTGGTGGTTGGAGTGATGCGATCGACCATGCTATTGGGAAATGTCACATGCTCGGCAATCCACTGGCACAAAGAAGGATCTCTCAATTGGGCAAAAGCCAGCACCATCTTTTTTGTCAGATTGCCATTATTTTGGAGGTTATCACACGACTGGATGGTAAAAGGAGCAATGCCCTGTTGACGGCGGCGGTGGAGTGCTTCCACTAGAAAACCAAAAGCTCCGATGGGACGCGTCAGGTTTTGCAGATCATGCTGGACTTGAGGGTTTGACGAGTCAAATTCCTCAGTCGCTTCATGGTAACAATATCCCCCTTCAGTGATCGTCAAGGAAACAATTTTTATATTGGCTGAGGACATTTTTTCGAGGACCGCCTCTGGGTTATTCGGCGCGAATAGATACTCCACTAACGAACCAATGATTCGTGCTTTTTCTTGGCCATAATGCCGCTCCACCAAAGTATAGAGACAATCCTGCTTCTGCAAAATTGCCGCCATCTTTTTATCCTGAGGGAGCAATCCGACACCACAAATGCCCCAATCCGTTATGCCATGATTTTGCAATAAATCATCGGCATAGAGCGCTTGGTGTGCCCGATGAAATCCGCCCACTCCAATATGGACAATTCCCTGTTTGATTTGCTGACGGTCATACTGGGGAATCATTACGTCTGAAGGGAGGTGGCGAAGGGAATCTGTGTTCAGTGCTCTGGTCATTTTTTTGACGTTGAGAGTATGTTTTCCGAAAATCTTCAATTGCTTGGATGAACATTGATTTTGCGAGAGCGGAGACAAGCGCCATCATTTGACCGCGCCAAATGTCATCCCTTGGACTAACTGGCGTTGGCTGAACCAGCCGAATATCAGAATCGGGGCGACAGCCATCGTAGACGCTGCGGAAAGTTTCGCCCAAAAAAGACCTTCAGGGCTGGAATAAGAAGCAATAAAAGCAGTCAAGGGGGCGGCGTCTGAGGCCGCCAAATTCAGAGTCCAAAAAGCTTCATTCCAGGCAAAAATAACAGAAAGCAAGAAAGTCGAGGCAATGCCTCCGAAGGTGGTCGGAATCAGGACATAGACGATTTCTTGTACCATGTTGGTGCCGTCCAATCGGGCTGCTTCCAGTAAGGCATGAGGCACTTCCTTAAAATAAGTATAGAGCATCCAAATAATGATCGGGAGGTTAATCATCATGAGCACCAGCGTCAAGCCAATCCGAGTATCGAGGAGATTCAAATCCCGAAAGAGAAGATAAAGAGGCACCAAAACCCCAACTGGCGGCATCATCTTGGTCGATAGAATCCAGAGAAGTGTGCCCCGTGTTCTTTTGCTTGGTTTGAATGCCATCGCCCATGCGGCCGGGATTGCGACGAGCAACCCCAATAAAGTAGAACCAAAAGAAAGGATGATTGAATTCATCGCAAAATGGAAATAATTACTGCGCTCCTGAACGATTCCGTAATTTTCAAAAGTGGCATCAAAGAAAAAACTGGGCGGCATCGAGAAGGCTTCCAATTCGGTCTTAAACGAGGTATGGATCATCCAAAATATTGGAAAGAACAAAATCAACGAAACGCCCCAGCCAGCGCCTGTGTATAGAATTTTCTGATGGGTTTTCTTCGGTGCCATAATTTCTCTTTCAATCCAAACTTTTTCCAACAATCCGCATCAGAAAAATTGCGACAATGTTGGCCAACACAACAGCGACCACTCCTCCGGCGGAAGCCCCACCGACATCAAACTGCAACAAGGCCTGGGCATAAACCAGGAAAGCAATGTTGGTGGTTTCCAAGCCGGGACCGCCTCCTGTTGTGACAAAAATTTCTGCAAAAATGGTCAATAAAAAAATAGATTCGATCAAAACGACGACAGCGACAGAGCGGCTCAGATGCGGAATGGTGATATAAAAAAACATCCTGAGCGGGCCAGCCCCATCAATCTGTGCCGCTTCCACTTGTGATTGATCTAACGATTGAAGTGAAGTCAAGAGAATCAGCGCGGCAAATGGAATCCATTGCCAGGAAATCATCATGATGATGGAGGCCAGCGGAAAATCAGTTAACCAATCAATGGGTTCCAAATTGACAAGCATAAAAAGCCAGGCAAAAAAACCAGAAACCGGGTGCATCAGCATATTTTTCCAGAGGAGCGCTGAGACTGTCGGCATGATGAAAAAAGGGGAGATGGCCAAGACACGGGCGATGCTGCGCCCCCAGAAATCCTGATTGAGAATAACAGCCGTTAACAGACCGAAGATGACTGAGATCAGAATAACCATCCCGACCATCGTGAGGGTATTGAAGAGGGCTTGAATGAACGCCGGATCGGTGAAAAAGAATTCGTAATTCAGGAAACCAGCCCAGGTTTCCATCCCTGGTTCTAAGAGGTTATAGTTCAAAAAAGAAAAATAGACCGTCATTGATAACGGCACTATCATCCACAAGAACAGCATCAGAATGGCGGGCCCTGACGCTATTCTTGACAGGATCACATCTGAACGCCGAATTTTCATCTAAAACCTCTCTTGATAAGACATCTGCGCTTCTATGTCCGGTAAGTGAGAGGGAAAGGGAGAACCCGACACAGAAGCGGTTCGCTAAAAATATGAAAAAGTTTTGGTCAGATCCTAATAATATCCGCCTTTGCGCATGATCCGATCTGTGATGCGTTGTGCGTTTTCCAGAGCTTCTTTGACCGTGACTTTCCCTGCCAAAGCGGCTGAAAATTGCTGTCCGACAGAAGTCCCCAGTCCTTGAAATTCAGGAATGGCCGCAAACTGAACACCGACATAGGGTTTCGGCTTTAAAGTTCCTGTGACAGGATCGGCCGTATTGATCGCATTCAGGGTCATTTGAGCAAAAGGAGCCGCCTTCAAATATTGGGGGTTTTTATAGAGGGAAATCCGTGTTCCTGGAGGAACATTGGCCCATCCTTCTTTAGAGGCAACCAGTTCAAGATACGCTTTTGAAGTCGCCCAGGAAACAAATTTGATCGCCGCATCAGAATTTTTTGTTCCGGCAGGAATGGCCAAAGACCACGCCCACAACCAGTTGCTGCCTCGGCATGTCACTGCACAGGGAGCTTGCGCAAAGCTAACCTTGTCGTGAACCCGCGAATCTTTAGGATTGGTGACAAAACTTGCGGCAACCGTGGCATCGATCCACATCCCGCATTTGCCACTGTTGAAGAGCGCCAGGTTTTCGTTAAATCCGTTTCCAGATGCGCCTGGAGGTCCATAATTACTCAACAGATCCACATAGAAACTGAGGGCATGAAACCATTCAGGTTGATCAAACTGAGGTTGCCACTTTTCATCAAACCAACGTGCGCCAAATGAATTGCTGACAGTCGTAATGAAAGCCCCGTTTTCTCCCCAACCGGCTTTTCCTCGCAGGCAGATTCCATAAGCACCATTATCTTTTTCATGGATCGCTTTGGCAATTTCATAGACTTTGCCCCAGGTAGGCTGTTGTGGCATTTCCATATTGACCCCGGCGATGAGATCTTTGCGGTACATGATCATGGAAGATTCCCCATAAAAAGGAGCCGCGTAGAGTTTTCCGTCCACGGTGAGGCCGTTTCGGATCGCTGGTAAGAGGTCGTCAACATCATAAGCCGCATCAAAACTCAAAGGCACTAACCAGCCTTTTTTGCCCCAAATCGGTACTTCATAAGTCCCGATGGTCATCACGTCAAACTGACCGCCTTTCGTGGCAATGTCAGTTGTCACACGTTGACGAAGCACGTTTTCTTCTAAAGTGACCCAGGCCAATTCAATGCCTGGATTCTTGCTCTTGAAGTCCCCAACCAATCCCTGCATACGAATCATATCTCCATTGTTCACAGTCCCAATGGTGAGCTTGGTTTGGGCGAAAACACTGCAAGAAATCGCCATTGCCATTGCCAGAGTTACCAAATTTGTGATGGTTTTTCTCATACTCTTTCTCCTTTTAAAATGAAATTACGTAAAAATAGACTAATCGCTATAAGCCACCAACCTCTTTCAGCAATGCTTGTGCCATCCTTTCTTTGCCAAAGAAGGGATCAGGAGCGACCGGCTGGAGAGGAGGAGTCGATTTTTGTCAGTCAACTGCCTGGCCTCCTTTTTTATAAGGATTGGCTGAGAAAACGGAGGAATGGTCAAAAACAAACGGGTGCGGAAATCACCATTGAAAAGTTTTATCAATGATCAAAAAAACGATTTCCGAGAGCTCAATCATCAAAAAAATGAGACACGCCTGCCCCAATCAATAGGACAGCAGGTGCCCAAAGGGGGGAAGTCCTCTAACATAGGAGATTCTCTTTCTTGTCTTGCGAGGAAAGATTGATTTCAAAGAAGGCATCTCCACATGAGGTGGGACATTATCCGCTCATTCTTTTGCTCAAAATTTAAAAATGTGATTGCACTAAGCCAAAGAAGTGATATTGTCTGAAACAGCGTAAATCACGCAAAAATTCCGCAGGCGTCTTGGTCTCCGAGAAGGGGATCCATAAACGAAAACATGGTATCTTCCTTGCTGTATTAGGAAAAAACAAACGCCTCTTGGTAGGTAGGGATCGCCTTTTTTCTGTTTTGACTCTTGGTGCTATGAAACTCAGAACTCAACTCGTTTTTTATGCAACGGCGCTGATCATGTTGACCAGCATTGCTTCTGTGATTGGTGCCTCTTATTTGACATCTTCTCAAACGATACGGCAAAATAAAGATCGCCTTCAAGATGCTCTGGAAGGCACGGAAAGGCGGCTTTATACAATGATTTCGACACTGGATCGGCAGGTGTTGAACTACACCATCAATCCCTCGTATCCCAGTGAATTTGTTGCGGAGATGAACCGATTGGAAGCTGGCACAATGGAGATGAATGAGTTTGGTGCCAATCCCATGGTCGAGGGGCTTTATAATTTGGGAAGAGCCGCCAATGTGAGTTCATTTGCTTTGTATATTCCTGATGGTCTGAATCAAACCACGAACCGACTGCTTTATCTTTACTCTCCCCGTCATGGCGGTTTGATCGGTCTCGATAAATTTGGAACAACGCTCTATACTTTAAATATTTGGGGGACGTTCCATATGAAAGAAATCGCTCCTCCGAAAAGCTACCCTGCTCAATTCCTGTCCAGTGTGGCCTATCAATTTGAACAGAATTCGCATCAGGAAACCCTGCTGGTGCTCAATCATGAATATCTCAGTATGGACAATATTGGCCATATCACAACAGGCGGTCTTTTAGGAAATTTCATCTTCAAAAAACGCTTGGAATCCTCGTGGGAGGCTCTTGATAAGGAAATCGGAGTCCATTTCAATGTCTTTGATCAAAACGGCAATCGGATGGGAGGGCAGTTATCGCTTCCTTTTCGAGATGATCAAAATGGGGCACAGGAAATGATTCAAATTAAGGATCAGGCGGGACATGAATATGACACTTTGATCAAAAAATTGGTTTATCAGAACCATCACATTGGCTATCTTTCAGCCAGCATTCCGCGTCAATTGACGATGGAAAAAATCAGAGAAACCATTGTGCTTCTCCTGTTGATTGGTCTCGGAATCCTTGTCATTGTGTTTTTAATGTCGTTCTTTTTTGCTGGCAGAATCGTGCACCCGATCTCAGACGCGATTGTCCTCCTGAGAAAAATTTCGTCAGGAGAAAAAGATGTGACTCACCGTCTCATTCAGACCGAACAAAAACAGATGTATGAAATTCGCGAATTTTTTCGAGGATTCAATGAAATGTTAACGGAATTGCATCGACAAAAAGAAAAGGTGGATCAATATATCACGGACATTGAACATTTATGGGATTACTCGGAACGGATTGTCGATTCGATTCAAACAGGCATTGTCAGTATCAATCAAAATTATGAAATTGAGAAAGTGAATCGAGTCTTTATCGAAAGTTTTCATCAGCAGAAAGAGGGTTTGCTCGGAAAAGATGTGCGCAGCATTGCGTTGCCTTTTTTAGATGAACAAATTCATCAAAATATTAAAAAAATCATTACAGGGCAATCCAATTCATTTCTTCTCACAAAAAGGGTTCCTCCCCGTCTTGTCTATGAAATCAAACTCTACCCTTTTTCAATTCTGCAATCAGCAAAAACGGAATTGGGTTGCTTGCTGTTGGTGATCAATATTAGTCAAAAAATTGAGCTGGAAGAAAAAATTTCTCAAGCAGAAAGGTTGTCTTCTCTGAGCATCCTTTCAGCAGGAGTTGCCCATGAAATCAATAATCCGTTGAGTTCGATTGTCTCGAATGTCCATAACCTTTTAGGGCACTCAAATTTAACTGAGGAGGATCGTACAACCTCCTTAAAATGGGTCAAAACGGAAGCATTGCGGATTGAAAAAATTGTCAGTCAGTTGCTAGATTTTTCACGGACAGACAAAGATTTTGAAACTACCTGTTCTGTCAATCAGACCATTGCTCAAGTCGTAAACTTAGTTCAATTGTCTAAAGCGCACCAAATTGCGATCACGCTTTCCCTCGACGACGATGTGGATTCTGCGACGATTAGCGATGGGGAATTGAAACAGATATTGATCAACTTGATTGACAATGCCATTCATGCTTGCGGGGCACGGGGGAATATAAAAATTGAAACCTGTTTGGTTGATGATGAAAAAAGTGTCTTGGTGCTTGTCAAAGATGATGGGCTGGGCATCAGTGAAGAACGCCTGTCTTATATTTTTGATCCGTTTTATTCGTCCAAAGCCGGGAAGGGATCAGGGCTAGGGCTTTCTATGATCTATGGGCTTATCAAAAAACATCATGGGGATATTCATATCAAAAGTAGCGTTGGTTTAGGGACGACCTTTGAACTTC
>WASW01008384.1_pt1 | contig 15849 bp, 13 predicted proteins | sample 5698521 | NCBI WGS metagenome assembly WASW01 (sample SAMN11175560, study PRJNA528189) | sponge metagenome | isolation source: marine sponge | host: Leucetta | place: Antarctica: Western Antarctic Peninsula, King George Island | collected 2013-01
TTACGCCAATCGCCGATCCTGCCAATCTGGGCTCGACAGCTTCAACAACGACGGCTTGAGCAACCGGCGCGAACGACGCAATTGTTATCCCTAAAGCCATCGCCAAACCTACTCCAATCCACAGGCCCAAGCCGGGTCCAACGAAACTGAACATGGCCATAAATACAGCGGCGCTGCCGCAAATCCATGCCATGAGAACAGCACGCCGATCGGCATAATACCGATCACAGATAACACCCCAACCAATTCGGGCAATCGCGCTTGCAGTCTGTGCCAACCCCATAGCTGCACCGGCAACTTCCTGACTAGCCTTGGCTGTAGATGTGAGGAACAAAGTCAAAAAACCGAAGAAATTCGTTTGCCCAACATTGAGCAATCCATTCAGCACCGCATAAATATTGAAATTACGATCTTTCATCACGTCACCCAGATTTCCGACAATGCTTTTCCGCTGATCAGGCGGCAAAGGCACGTGATGTCGCGTCAGTACCAGGCAATACAAACCGTTCAGCATGATAATCGCGCCGACACCGAACATAATTGTCTGCCAATTATCTATGGCCGCAAATGCACCGTTACCAGCCGCGATGACGCCTCCGAGTGGGACACCGACCTGTTTCAATCCCATCGCGGTACCGCGTCTGGCACGCGGGAACCAATCAAGCACGCCACGTGCCGTCGATGGGTTCATCATGGAATAGCCAAGGCCCATTAAGAACATCGCACCAAGGCATTGATAGTATCCATTAGCAATGGCCAACGTAATTGCCGCAGCAAACATCAACAGATGGCCAAACACTAAAGTTCGTCCGACTCCATAGCGATCTGTAATACCCCCTGCGGGCATCGACCCTAATGCTTGTGCACCATAGTATGCCGAAATAAATGCACCAAATTCCGCGGCACTAAGGTCAAGGTCTACTGAAATAACCGGCGCCATCGCCATTACAGAAACGATGTTCACGGTACCAACAACGTGCGACAGAATAAGAGCCGGGAGACGGCTCACCCACGGGTTTCCGGTGATACCGGATGCGTTCAAGATTGCAGCGCCCGCCCGTCCATACCGTCTTCATTAAGATCAAGATGACGCATCGCTGTCGGCGCAATATCTATGGCCGAAGTCTTGTCTGTGCTTTCACTGCTGGCTTGGAAACCTGCGCCAACACATAAAAGAAATGGGCTTTGTTCATACTTTCCAAGTCCGCCATGCTGGCCACATCCCACGTTATTCGAGATTTTTATATCACCCTGAAATGCGACACTGGTGCCGGGAACGCCGTCATCGCTTGGCGCATCGGTATCTTTACCAACCGCCACAATATCAATGCCACCTTTAGGGTCGAGCCCAAGTTTAGAAATCTCTTCACCCGCATAAACGCCACCAATGCGGCTATCCTTGCGTAAGACATCTACAATCGCATCACGCCGATCCTTGGCATCAGCACTTAGGAAAATTGTTGCACTCAAACCCTGAGGCGCAATGGCAACATCGTTCGATCCCGGCGCGTTTTTAAGGCCAGCATCAATAAGAATATCCTCGAGATCAACAATCTCACCAATCGTCTCGTGACCATGATCAGATGCGACCATTAATAAGACATCACCATTGTCGATATCATGCTGAAGATTATCAAACACGCGACCGGCCTGTGCGTCCGCAGACCGCACAGCGTCTATGTGTGCAGGTGACCCCATGGACACACCATGCTGAGTATTGTCGGGCTCGCACTGCCATAATAACGCCATTGCAGGTTTTTGCTTGCCCAGAACATCGTCGATAAACCGTTTGGTCATTTCCGCATCGCCGGCCGTATCATGACCACATGCGTGCGCCGGTATTGTCGTGCGTCCGGGCCCCGTTGCCATATCGCGATGAATCATGTGCCCATGGCCATCTGGATCGAGGAATATGCCAGCGCCCGGCGACGCATTCGCATAAATCACTGCGCCGCCAACATCTTTTACACGTTCCGACATTGTCGGCACCTTCAACGTACGCCCTGTGGCGGCATGAAGTTTGTCACGAAAGCCCGGAGGGCCAACGGAGAACACCTGAAGCCCTTCACCTAAATCAAGCGCGATCGCATTCCCTTCGAGCCCATGGCGACCCGGCAAACATCCCGTGCCGATAGAGGCTGCTGTTGTCCTTGTCGTTGAAGGAAAAACACCACCATGCGCACGATAGTAAATACCCGCCTTAGCAATCCGCATCAGGTTTGGCGTATTATCTTCGTTGACCATATCGGCCCGCAATCCGTCACAGATAACAATCACAACACGCTTCATTTTATGAACCTTTGTTTTCCAATAATTTGATGTTTCATGATCTCTGAATGACCAGACCATCAACTGCTGTCACGCCCTGCCCTTCTCCGCCAACAATCAAAGGATTGATCTCAGCTTCGAACGGCGGCGTATCTGCATTTGCCAATTTTGACAGATTAACCAACGCTTCCGCCAATGCATCCAAATCACCCATCGGCAGATTACGGTAACCACAGATAGGTGCCAGTCCTTTGACCTCAGCGATCATACCTTTTGCGGTTTCCATATCGATCGGTGCCATACGGATTGCGCTATCGCCGTAGACCTCAGCCAAAATGCCACCTGGCGCCAATACGACGACGGGTCCGACCTGAGGGTCAATCCGAAATCCAATCAAGGCTTCTCCGACACCACGGGTCATTTCCTCAGCGAGAAACGTATCCAGCTTAAGGTCTGGTTTGATTGCGGCAACTGCACTTTTGATTTCTCGAATCGCACGCATTAGCTCTTCAGTGTTTTTGATATTTAGTTTCACCGCACCGGCTTCGGTTTTGTGCGGCAAATCCGCCGACAACGCTTTGATGACGATCGGAAAAGACAACCCCTGCACGAGGCCGCTATCTCCAACGACCGCATGCTTCACCACGGGAATGCCGAGACCAGTAAATATCGCAAGTGATTCCGCTTCATTTAATGTTGTCAGCTGTTCTGGTGTTGTCGTGTTTTCATCAATCGCCGTTTTGCTTGTTTGGGCAGATGGTACTCGCCACGCAAAAAACGCCCGCATAGCATCGGCACACGCCTCAGGTGTCCGAAACGCGGCAATCCCAGCATCAGCGAGTAATCGCAATGATGAGTCCGCTTGTGGTACCATAAATGCGGCAACTGGCTTACTTGCCTTGCTTGCAACATCTACAATCGGCGCAACAGCGAGTTCAGGATGGAACTGCGCTGACGAGCCCACGACACACACAACGGCGTCACAAGCATCGCTCTCAAGTAATGCTTCAAGCGCGGCACCATAAACACCATCACGTGTGCCCGCCATCGTCAGATCAATTAATGGCCCTCGTCCGATCTTAAGATCAAAATCGCTGAGCCGTTTATGCACGGCCTCAGGGGCGGCAATCACGTCCAAACCAACAGCACCTAATCTGTCGACAACAGTCGACGCACCGCCACCTGTCGTGGTCATCACACCAACGCGTATCCCCTTGGGTGGAGTCTGGCCTATCAACAAGGGCGGCATTTCAAATAACGCCTCAAGCGTTTCGATCCGCAAAATACCCGTCGCGCGGAAGAACGCATCGACAGCTTTATCTTCGCCCGCCAGAGCCCCTGAGTGCGACAATGCAACGGCCTGACCTGCTTGCGACCTACCAAGCTTATACGCGATCACAGGCTTACCTGCGGCAAAGGCTTTACGTGCGGCCTCAGCCAGCGTGGCGGTGTCTCGTAATGCCTCAAGAAACAAAAGGATCACATCTGTTTCTGGGTCATCAACAAGAACGTCGACCAGTTCGCCAACACCAATATCCGCTTCATTTCCAACCGAAATCATACGCGAAAAGCCAATCCCACGGGCAGCACCCCGAGACAGCAGTGTCCCTAAAATCGTGCCACTTTGTGAAATCAGGCCGATGCGTCCTGGCAGCAAAGCATCCATCTCGAGGACAGCATTGACCGATAACGTTAACTGACTGGCAGGACATATGACGCCCATACTGTTTGGTCCCATTAGCCGAACCCCGGCCCGCCTGGCTGTCTCCAAAAGTGCGTCTTGTTTTTCGACACCCTGCGCGCCCGTTTCAGCAAACCCATCTGAGTAAATTGTTACAACCTGAATGCCTTTATCACCGCATTGCTCAACGGCTTCAAAAACCTTGTCAGATGACACCATGATGAAAGCTTGATCACACTCACCATCAATATCAGCGACCCTTTTATAGGCGCGGACACCCTGGATTTCCTCACGCCCCGGGTTGATAGGAAAAACATTTCCCGCATATCCATGAGACTGAAGAAATCTTTGCGGGCGCCCTGTATTTTTTATCGGGTCCGCCGACGCGCCAACCAGGGCGACGCCACGCGGGTTCAACAACGCTTGAACAAGATCGCTCATGAAGCTTTTGGCGGACGCTGTGAGAAACGACGTTCAAAGACGCTCTCGGCAATACGGTTCAGCATCATCTCAGACGATCCGCCCGCGATCATCCATCCACGTGTTCGACGGAAGCAATATTCGATGAGGCAATCCTGCGAATAACCAGCCGCCCCCATGATCTGCATCGCTTCACTGGCCACTTCATGCCCGGCACGATTACATGCCAGCTTTGCAAGCGCAGTGTCTTCGATAGATGGGAAGCCCGCATCAGCTCGGGATGCAGCACGCATCAGCAAAAGTTGCGCGGATTCAAGCTTCAGCTTCATCTCGGCAAACTTCCATTGCAGTCCCTGGAAATCACACAGAGGACGGTAGAACTGCTTACGTTCCATCGCATGCTTACGCGCCATCTCATAAGCAAATTGACCTAAGGCCACCGCCCGCGATGAATTGCCCAACCGTTCAACATTAAAGCCCGCAATCTGACGCTTGAAACCGCCTTCACGAAGCAAGATGTTTTCTGGTGGAATGTAGGCATCTTCAAAATAGATCTGACACCATTCTTCACCACCCAGGTAGGTAATCGGCTGACCACGCGTTAAACCATCGGTATCCGGCTCAACGAGCACTGAGCCAATACCGTCAACACCCGGCCCATAGCGACAATACACAAGGAAAAGGTCTGCCTCAGGGCTGTGTGTAGAAAAAACCTTGGTGCCATTTAGATGCACACCTTCACCGCCAGCTGCCGGTGTCGCTGTTGTTTTTAAATCAGTCAATGCAGAGCCCGCTTCTGGCTCTGTCATGGCAACAGATATAACTTTCTCGCCTGCGAGGATGGGCGCAAGATATCGTTCTTTTTGATCAGGTGTACCGTATTCTGCTAATACTCGAACCGCGCCAAAGTTACCTGCTTGGATGACGTCGGCGCTACGAGGGCAATATTTTGCCACGGCTTGAATAGCGATCACTGCGTCCATTAAACTACCACCTTGGCCACCGTCCGCTTCTGCCATTGTGATCCCGAGCAAGCCCTGCTCAGACATCATTTTGGCAACATCCTTTGGAAACCCTCGTGCGTGTGCTCTTTTCAGCGCATCTTCGGCCAAATTTCGTGACGCGAAACCTTCAACAGCGTCCATAAACATCTGTTGTTCTTCATTGAGATTAAAATCCATGTATTCCTCCTGATACTATAGAAGTTAAACTTTCATTCGCGGATTTCAACGTCCCATATCCTTGCCCCGAGGACATCTCGGCTTTATGATTGCTTCGATATCATCTTAAGTTGGAGCCCTTACATGGATTATGATGCACGCTTCCGTGCTGCTGTAGATGTCGTTCGAAATGAAGGCCGTTACCGTGTCTTCGCTGATCTTGCGCGAAAAGCCGGTGATTTCCCACATGCGATAAACCGACGCGACGGCGAAGAGCATCCAGTCGTCATCTGGTGCTCGAACGATTATCTGGGCATGGGGCAAAATCCATCCGCTATTGCTGCTGCAACAGAAGCCGCGAAAACTTACGGCGTAGGCTCAGGAGGCACGCGGAATATTTCTGGGACGACGCACTTACACGTCATGCTCGAGGAAGAGCTTGCGGGTCTTCATGGTAAAGAAGCTGCGCTGCTATTTACGTCTGGGTTTGTTTCAAACGACACAACGATTTCCACTGTCGCTAAAATACTCCCTGGGTGCATCATTTTTTCAGATGCAATGAACCATGCATCAATGATTGACGGCGTGCGTCATAGTGGTGCCGAGAAGAAGATTTTCCGCCACAACGATACCGCACACTTGGAAGAGTTGCTGCAGGCAGCACCAGCAAATGCGCCTAAATTGATCGTTTTTGAGAGTGTCTATTCTATGGATGGAGATATTGCGCCGATTGCTGATATTTGCGATCTCGCAGACAAATACAATGCGATGACTTACCTGGATGAAGTCCATGCGGTTGGGCTTTATGGGCATGGCGGCGGCGGTATTTCTGAACGGGATAATGTTGCCGATCGCGTCACGGTTATTGAAGGCACTCTTGCCAAAGCGTTCGGAACAATGGGCGGATATATTACCGGGTCAGCGTCGTTGGTCGATGCGATCCGCTCAACGGCAAGTGGCTTTATCTTCACGACAACGGTTGCACCACCGGTTGTTGCGGCGGCTCTAGAGAACGTTAGATACGTTCGAACCCATAACGAGCTGCGCGTGCGCCACCAGGAACGGGCTCAAGCGTTGAAACTGCGACTGACAGCTGTCGGTCTGCCTGTGATGCCATCCTCCACTCATATTGTTCCGGTATTTGTCGGTGATCCAGTATTGTGCAAACGCGCGACAGATATTCTCCTGGAGCAGCACGGCGTCTATATTCAGCCAATCAATTACCCGACGGTACCAAAAGGCACCGAGCGGCTTAGGATAACACCGACGCCCCTTCATGATGACCAGTTAATGGATCAGCTTGCGGATGCATTATCTGCTGTGTGGCGAGACCTAGACCTCAAATTAGCTGCGTAAAACATTGTTACTTGTTATCAGCTAAGGCCTTTGCCAGCTCAAACACACTTTGACGAATGTCCGTATTGTCTATGCTGTAATAAGCGCAGACGAGTGTAAGGACTTCTCGCATGCGTGCCGGGTCGTCAGCCCCCGCAGGCATTAAATCGTCACAATCATCAGTATTGAGTATGGTTCCAAAAAAATAATCAATATCAACGCCCAAAAGGCAGGAAAACTGATATAGGCGGCTCGCACTTATTCGATTAGCCCCACGTTCGTATTTTTGTATTTGCCGAAAGGTCAGGCCAACCGATTGCGCAAGTGCAGATTGACTTAAGCCAAGCAATGTCCTGCGATCCCGCAAACGCCGACCAACACTCACATCTATATCTTCCGCATTCATGAGTTGCTTGCATGTCATAACTTAATTACTCAACAATTACTTCTATTAATTGTATAAAATATATAATGCAATCTTAAGAAAATAAAAACACAAACCACACACTTGGCTGATTGGCACCGCGTGCTATAGATCACACTTAGCGTCAGGAGGAAGTAAATTGAACACCATAATCGAATTTGACCTTCAAACGATCAGCGTTGAACAAGCTGGCCCGCATATACTTGTGGTCACTCTCAATCGCCCCGAAGTATCAAATGCGTTTAACACTCTAATGGGTCGTGAGCTTCTTGATATATGGAGCGCACTTTATCGAGATCCATCCCAGTGTCGTGCGATCATTCTTACCGGTAGCGGAAAACGCGCGTTTTGTGGTGGTGCTGATCTTAAAGAACGCAACGGCATGAGCGATGCGGAATGGCGCGCACAACATGCATTATTTGAGCAAATGATCCGTGCCATGATGGATTGTCCTGTCCCGATCATCGGTGCCGTAAATGGAGCAGCTTATGCAGGCGGACTGGAAATAGCTCTTAATGCAGATTTCCTTTATGCCGTGCCATCAGCAAAATTTGCCTTCAGCGAAGTTACTATTGGTATTATGCCAGGTGCCTCGGGGACACAGCATCTGCCGCGCGCTATTGGTGTAAGACGTGCAAAGGAAGTCATTCTTTCTGGGCGTCCATTTGATGCCAGGCAGGCTGAAGCGTGGGGTTTAGTTAACAAGCTATGCGAACCTCATACTCTTATGGATGAAGCATTGAGTATTGCTGAAACGATCTCAGCCAATGCACCTATCGCCGTCAGACAAGCCCGAAAATCGGTTGATGCCGCGGCGTCGCTTGATCTTAAAAACGGGTATGATTTTGAAATCTCTTGTTACCAGGGAGTGGTCAACACCAAGGACAGAATAGAGGGTGTTAGTGCGTTTAACGAAAAACGCAAACCTGTTTTTAAAGGAGAGTAACCCATGCACGCAGTGATCTTCGAAGTATGGCCTAATGAAGGGCAGAGTGACGATTATTTTTCAATGGCTATGGCACTCAAATCTGAACTAGAAACTGTTGATGGCTTTATCTCGGTTGAACGTTTCGAAAGCGTCACTGAACCCGGGAAGTTTCTGTCTTTATCGTTCTGGAGAGATGAAAAGGCCATCCAGGATTGGTATTCCAGAACAGGTCATAAAGACGCACAAAATCAAGGTCGTGAAGGTGTCTTTCATGATTACCGAATACGTGTCGCCAGTGTTATTCGTGACTACGATTTGGCAGCAGGACGTCCTTCACTCGACACCTGAGAGCGACATTATTCAGAATTTCAAACCTGAACTCACATCTCTGGATTATGCCTGTCGCCAAATACAAAAGTCTGAGTACGTTCCAAGACATGCTGAGTATGTTCTACGAGTGTTGCGTACAAATCTCGCATCGACACAATTCCCACTGGCCGGTTGTTTTCGTCAACAACGGGTAAGTGACGGTACCCTCGAAGCTCCATGAGTTCCAATGCGCCTCGTGCGGAATCATTTGGCGATAATGTGTCTGGGGAGGGTGTCATCACGTCCCCCGCTGTCGTCTTATCCGGGTCTACGCCTTGAACAGCAAAGCATCTCGTAAGATCTCGTTCGGTAACAATTCCAACAAGATGTCCCTCAATATCTACAACCAATATGGAAGAAATTTTCCGATCCACCATTGCACGCGCAGCCACGCGGGCATTATCATCGGGATTAACATAGAGCAAATCTTGCGCACCAATAACGTCCGGAATTATTTTCATGGTTTTGTCCCCTTGGTGCGCTCAATCTCCTCAGCAACATTGCCGATCTGATCTAAAAAATCCAGAACGCTTGCTGAGCTCTTTTCGTTGTCTGCATTTTCACTTTTAGCATCTGGTGATCCGGCATGTATTGCTTGTCCGGCGCCAGAATCTAAAACTTCTTTTTGAGCAACATGGATCTCTTCGCCTAACACTTCATTAATCGTCGTAAGTAATTTTACACGATCAATTGGTTTGGTTGCACACGCATCCATCCCATCTGCAAGATAGCCTTGAATATGTTCCTCCATGGCATCTGCGGTCAGCGCGATAATTGGAATTTTGGCCAATGCGTCCGTTCTACTCCGTATCGCGCGTGTCGCCTCAGGCCCGCTCATCTCGGGCATCCTGATATCCATGAGAATGAGATCATACTTATCCTGATCAATTTGCGTCAGCACCTGAACGCCATTCTCAACAACTGTTGGCTTGTGACCAAATTTCTCAAGTGTCGCCATAATGATACGCTGATTAAGCCGGTTGTCTTCGGCAACAAGAATATTGAGAGACCTCTCCGTCGAGAAATTTTGCACAACGTTTTGGCGCAACTGAGCGGACACATCAGACGTTGCCGGCATGTAGGGCAGCCGAAAACTAAAGTTACTGCCAATTCCTTCTTGGCTCTCTACCCAAATGATACCATTCATCAATTCGATAAGGCGCTTTGAAATTGAGAGACCCAATCCCGTACCTTCGTAGCGTCGGGAAATCGACGCATCTGCCTGAGAGAAGTCTGCAAACAACTTCTGACTATTTTCACCTGATATTCCGATGCCAGTGTCTTTGACACTTACTCTCAACATTTTTGAGCCTTCATCACCATCAACCCGAACCTCAACAGCGACCTCACCGGCATGCGTAAATTTAACCGCATTCCCAACCAGATTGATAAGAATTTGTCGAACCCGTGTAGGATCGCCATTAATTCCATCTGGAATGTTATCAGGATAATCGATCCTCATCTTAAGCTGTTTCATCCTTGCCCTCTCTCGAACAAGGTCCAGAACTTCTTCAATTGCATACTTGAGATTGAAATCGAGATTCTCCATCTCGAGACGACCTGCTTCAAGTTTCGACAAATCGAGGATATCGTTGATAATTGTCAGTAGGGTTTGTGTAGCCCCTTTGATCTTGATGACTTTCTCACGGTCGTCTGCAGCAAGTTTGCTATCAAGCAGCATATCTGCGAACCCCATAACCCCAGTCATTGGCGTTCTAATCTCATGGCTCATTGATGCCAGAAACTCTGACTTTGATTTTTCTGATGCCTCGGCTCGATCTTTCTCAATAGCGTACTGTTCAGCAAGCTCTGCCATTTCGACGGTATTTTCCTCTAAATACTGACGCGACACTTCAAGTTCTTCGACATAACGATGTAGCCGTCCTTCGCTCTCCTTGAGGCTTTGCTGTGCACGTTCTTCTACTGTTACGTCACGCCCTGAACCGCGGTATCCAGTAAAATTTCCATCATCACCAAAAACTGGTTTTCCGCTGATGGAGAGGAACTTCTTGCGACCATTGCCTTGCGGCATGGTGTATCTGAAATCATTAAAGGCCATTCGCGATTTCAAAATTTCCAGATGACTTCGCCAGTTATCCTCCATATCGTATATATCAATACGCGCCGCTTCTACGCGAGTACGATTGATAAACAACTCTCTCTGCAAACCTGTCACTTCTTCAAAACGTTCAGACAGATAGGCAAACCTGAGATCTGCATCCATCTCCCAAAACCAGTCTGCTGACACATCCGCCATATCTCGAATACGAGATTCACTAATCTCAAGTGCCTGCGTGCGATCAACAACAAGTGCCTGAACGCGCCTCTCTCGATTGACGAGAAGATACACCATTGCACATGCCGTCGCGGTCAAAAGCATGCCAATTAAAAAAGCAATAATTGAGGTCTTGTAACCAGAGCCGTCAAATACGTTGAGGTCTATCAACATCCGAATGCTTACGGGACGATTACCCAGATAAAAAATACGATCAGCATCGATGATGGGGCGCAATGGCCCGGTGGCTTCGCGGCTTGAAAAATTCATATAGTTAGACGTTTGAAAGATAGAATTGGACTGGTTTTCGACGTCTTTACCTTTGATATCTATCGCAACGGCATTACTTTGAACCAACGCATCAATGGATGTAGAACGAACGGCAAAGCTGATAATTGTATCAAGATCCAGTAACGCAAAGACGATGCCAATAACGTTCTTGCGGCGCTGATCCACCAAGAAATTTTGAGCTCCACGTTCAAAATGAGGATACAAAAGCATCACAGCGCTATTATATGAAATTGTATTCAGGCTACTCAGCAGATCGCTTAACTGTATCTCGTCAAAATCAATACTATCTCGCAGTGGTCCAACAATGGATGGAATATCCGCAAGGTCTGAACCAAACAGCGAGAAAAGTACGTCACTCGGTTCAATCGCCGCAATCGGGTATTGTTTTACGATCGGCTTTAAACGTCTGGAAATCGCGTCTTCCAGTGCCTGAACACCCTCCCCATCCTCAAAGCCCAACGATTGCATTTTCGCAGCGAACGCATCAGGGTCTGCGCCAAGCTTCCTTGGTGCCCAACCATAAGCAATAGCCCCTGCAGCCGACGCTCGAAGACTGGATGCATAGCTCGAAAAAGATTCTTTTGTGACATCGTCAGAGATATCAAATAGAGCCCGAAATGCTCGCACAGACGACATATGAATATTTATTTCTGTCTGTATACGGCCAATCAAGTCAGCCATTCGACCTTGTGCTTCAACAAAGGTCGTTTTTCGCGATTGCTCATATGATGTGTATACGATTGATAATGTTACAGCACTACCAATCAACGCAATCGTGGCAATCAACAGCCAACTGCGGATTTTTTTAGCTATTGGCGCACCTGAAGTATTCGCCTGAGGAGAGTCAATTTTTGCCATACGAAAATAAATTAGTACCTTTCAGCTTCAGCTTTTCAGGTTTTATTGATGTAACACAGCAATTTATGATGAAATAGGTTGCGCGCTATATCTGTATCGAAGCCTGATCGGGACAGGTTTACAAAATGCATTCATCCAATCGTGTGACAACCATCACTAATTTAAAAATTTATCCCTGAGCGAAGAAGCTTGCTCTGCATTCAAAAAACGTGTTTTCGCCCCCTTGAGCATAAGGAATAACTTCGCCGTCTCTTCTAGTTCTTCCGTCGCATAAACGGCATCACGAAGTGACTTACCCGCAACAACTGGCCCGTGATTAGCCAGCAAAACAGCATGATGATCAGTGGCCATTTCACCCACAGCCTTAGCAAGGTCAACGTCCCCAGGGGGAAAGTACGGGATCAAAGGCAGAGTCCCGATTTTCATCACATAATAGGCAGTAATCGGCGGCAATACGTTCTTAGGATCGACATCTGCCATACAGCTTACTGCGACAGAATGCGTTGAATGGAGATGGACAATTGCTCCAGCTGACGCTCGCTGCTCATACATTGCAATATGTAGGAAAGTCTCTTTGGTCGGCTTATCACCAGAAATATGCTGCCCATTCACATCAAGTTTTGAGATGCGCCCGGGGTCAATCTCAGCCATTGAAATACCTGTAGGTGTCATCAACCATCCGTCGTCCAGGCGGACGCTTATATTACCTGAACTTCCAAACGTAAGACCACGCTCGTACATAGACTTTGCGAGTTTGGCGATCTCGTCTCGTGATTTCGTCTCCGTCATGGAAGCATATCCAATGATTTCTCAAAGAAATTCTCTGCACCAAAATTACCAGATTTGAGTGCCAAAGCTATAGGCACGTCCCCAATAGCTTCGGTCCACGGCACACCCGGATCGATTTCAGGACCGATACGCAATGCCTTCACATCAAGCGCTTTTACAACAGCACCTGAGGTCTCGCCACCAGCAACAACAAGTTGACGAACCCCTAAATCCAAAAGACCTTTTGCAATTTTACCCATGGTTTCTTCGACCATTTCACCTGCACGTTCCCGCCCGTACTTTTTCTGGGCAATAGAAACATCAGCAGGGTCTGCCGATGAATAGATCAATACAGGTACATTCTCTGACTGCTTTTTGACCCAGGAAATAACCTCCAACGCGACATCCTTCCCATCGGCAATGGCATTAGGGTCAATATCAAAACTTGGCCACTTCGACTTGCAATAAGCGACTTGCGCCCGCGTCATCTTCGAACAACTCCCTGCGATCACGGCGGCACGGCCAACGATACCTGGCAAAGCTGGTGCTGCGCGTTCTTCCAAATCTCCGCGTGCACGAAAATTCTCAGGCAGTCCCATGGCAATGCCTGAGCCGCCCGTAACCAACATCAAGTCTGATGAGGCGCGGCCAATTTCCATAAGATCATCATCAAACTGCGCATCAACAATCGCATGACGGATACCGTCGGCCTGCAAATCATCGAACTTCGCACGAATAGCGTCAACACCCTGAGAGACCGTTTTATAATCAACCAGACCTACTTTGTTTGGTGTTTGCCGCTGCAAGACACGCACTAAATTTGGATCTGACATAGGATTCAACGGGTGGTTTTCCATCCCGGATTCCGACAACAGCACATCACCGACAAACAAATAGCCTTTATAAATAGACCTACCTGTTTCTGGGAACGCTGGGCAGGCAATTGTAAAATCACTGCCAAGCGCATCCAGTAAGGCGTCAGCAACTGGTCCAATATTTCCATTTTCTGTTGAATCAAAAGTTGAGCAGTACTTAAATATAATTTGCGCAGCACCGTTCTCCCGAAGCCATGCAAGCGCTTGAAGAGACTCTTCAATCGCATCCTCGGCAGGATTGGTCCTCGACTTAAGCGCAATGACGATGGCATCCGTATCGCCGATATCAAGTGCTGGCCCGGGAACACCTATGCTTTGCACTGTGTTCATCCCGGCCTTCACGAGTGTGTTCGCAAGATCAGTCGCGCCCGTAAAATCATCAGCAATACAGCCCAGCAGCATTGCATTCTCCCCTCATATTACTTTGTAATGAAAAAACGACCTTTAATCGCCATACCGGATATATTCATCCCAGGTTCGTTCTAGTTTTCTGAGCATATCTGTCGCATGAGAGATTGCTCCGGCTTCCCCCACTGCGTCCATATACTTGATGCCATTTTTTTCCTCAAGGGCGCGAATACCAACAACCACCTGTTGCCCTTTTTCCGTCAATTTTACGGTAACAGAGCGCTTGTCATGCTGTGCGCGCTCTTGATCCAGATAGCCATAATCCGTTAATTTTTTAATATTATAAGACACGTTTGAGCCTTGGTAATATCCACGCTCAACTAAATCGCGAATGATAATTTCCTCATCTCCAATGTTCGCCAGAATCAGGGCCTGCACACCATTGATGTCTCGAACGCCGATGCGTTTGAGTTCCGTACGCAAGACATCGAGGAAACGACGATGCAATCTTTCAATCAATAATGTGAGTTCAATGTATTCCTTAGACACCTGAAACCTTTCTTGTCGTCCATGATCCCTGTATCCTATTGCAAATCCGGGATAAAACGAACGCCTTTATCTAAAAATGATGCAAATATTGCCCAAAAATGTTTCTACCAGCAGGTTCTACAGCTTTCTTGGCGTGTGTGCCTTTTCGGCATTCCTGGCTTCTTGCAGTGGGCAAGTGCCAACTCAGGCTGAAATTCAACAAGATAATTTGGATAGTCGTGCCAGCCAACTCGTTCGTGTGGCAGACACAACCCGTGAAAGCGGCGACATGGCAAATGCCATGCAGTTGTATGCTCGTGCCGCCGACATGCGCCAAGACTGGCTCGTTCCACGCCTTCGGCTCGGTGAGACCGCCTTGAGTGTCGGGCAATACCAAGACGCATTAACGGCCTTTGAGAATGCCGCACAAATTGCGCCAAAGGATAATCGTGGGCACAACGGTGCCGGCGTCGTCCTGGACTTGATGGGGATGCATGAGGACGCCCAGCAACGATATATTTCAGGCATGGAGCAAGCGCCAGACAATGGACCGCTTCGCAATAATCTTGGGCTCTCGTTGGCGCTTTCTGGTGATTACGAGGCTGCCATCGAGCTTCTGGAAAGTGCCGTGACACGACAACCCGACGACGTACGGACACGTCAAAACCTCTCCTTGGTATACGGTTTGTCAGGCAACGAGAACCGCGCACGCTCAGTATCAGCAGACGTTATGAGTGAGGCTGCAATCGACAACAACATCGCGTTCTATGCAAAGCTTCGCGCCATGTCGCCATCGGATCGCGCCAAAGCCGTCTTCGGCATCCTGAAATAACGCACGCATCATTACATATTGATGAGGTTATCAAGGGTCGAGAGCACGGCCGGTCCAAGCAACACCACGAACAGTGATGGTAAGATAAAAAGGATCAGCGGGATCGTCAGTGTCGCTGGGAGCTTCGCTGCTTTCTCTTCTGCTTTCATCATACGTTCTCCGCGAAACTCCGCTGCGAGAACACGAAGAGATTGCGCCAACGGTGTGCCATACTTCTCAGTTTGCGTCAGTGTATTTACAACGCCTCTGATTGCAGCGAGGTCTGTGCGGTCATTGAGATTCTCAAGCGCCTGACGACGATCTGGGATGTAACTCAATTCGATAGAGGTCAGATGAAACTCATCTGCCATTTCGGGTGTCGCCTTGGTCATTTCTGCAGATACACGCTTTAAGGCTGCGTCGAGCGACAGCCCGGCCTCAGCACAAATGACTAAAAGATCTAGTGCGTCTGGCAATCCCTGAGTAAGCGCTAGTTTTCGTTTGGTCTGC
>WASW01076653.1_pt1 | contig 15755 bp, 12 predicted proteins | sample 5698521 | NCBI WGS metagenome assembly WASW01 (sample SAMN11175560, study PRJNA528189) | sponge metagenome | isolation source: marine sponge | host: Leucetta | place: Antarctica: Western Antarctic Peninsula, King George Island | collected 2013-01
TTTTGTGATGGAACAGATCAAAAAAACAGGCTGTCAGATTGCCATGGATGCGGATAATAATGGGACTTCAATGAAACCACTGGATCGGATCCTGCCATACCTGGATATCTATTTTCCCAATGAAGTTCAGGCCGAATCCCAAACAGGAGAACATGATCCAGAAAAAATGATTGAAGCCTATCGAAAGGTAGGGGCAACGGGTCTTATCGGGATAAAGCTCGGAGTTGAGGGTGCTTTGATTAGCCCACAAGCTGGCAAGCTTTTCAAAGTGGCGGTGATTGCGCCACCTGAATCGCTTTGTGACACTCTGGGAGCTGGAGATAGTTTTTTTGCGGGGCTAATCGCAGGTTTGTCTCGTGGTTTGAATGTCGAGGATGCCGGTCGATTGGCAGCCGCAACGGGTGCTTGCAATGTCAGCGCAGTCGGAGGCACGGCGGGTCTACGTAGTTACGCTGAAACAGCGACGCTGGCTGGGTTGCCTGTGCCAACAGCTTCGGCTTCCTTATCTTTAAATCTGGCTGGACAACAAACGAATGTGGTTTTCAACCAAGCAGAAATCGAAACATTGCATGTCCCTTTGCTTGCAGAACTGGCCAACTTGCAAAAAAAACAAACTGGGAGATTGATTGTTTTTCTGGCGGGCCCTCCTGGGTCCGGCAAAACAACCATTACGGCTCTCTGGGAAACTTTAGCCAAGCAAGGTCGGATTGATGTTCCGTTGCAGGTGCTCCCGCTGGATGGATTTCATTTTCCTAACGAGTATCTTGATGAAAAAACGATTGTGGCGAGGGGGAGAGAAGTCCCCTTACGGAGTATCAAGGGTAGCCCGGAAACATTTGATTTGACAGCGATCCAAGCCACATTGGCTAAAATAGCTCAAGGCCAACAAGCCCACTGGCCAATTTATGATCGCCAAATCCATGACCCTGTTCCCGATGTTATTGAATTGCGCGATGATGGAATTCTGGTGTTGGAAGGAAATTATCTGTTATTGGATGAATCCGGTTGGCGAGACTTGCAAAAGAAGGCACATCACACGATTTTTATTGAGGGTTCAGAGTCGCTCATGCGAGAAAATGTTGTGCCACGATTGCAACGGGGAGGGCGGTCTCATCAAGAAGCCTCCGCGCAATACGACTCTGTGGATCATTATAATTTTCAACGCATCAATACCTATCGCCTCTCGGTCGATACGATCCTGCGGATTGATAGCAAATTCCAGATGAGGCGTATTTCATAAATGGAATTCGCTTTTCTAAGCCCCGATGATGATTTTTTGGGCGTTGGTACGTTCGCAAGCGAGTGTGCATTTTTTATCGCGGATCGCCTTTTGTCTGGCGAGAAAGACCTCCCGCTCAAGAGAAGATGCGCCCAAATCGAGTTTGTAGGGCATTTCCATGCCAAGATCCCAATAGGCAAATCCATTTTGTTCCAGCAATTTTCCGGTTGCGCAAAGCTGGATCGTGCCTGCTGAACTTTTGTGGTAAAACCCACTCAGGCTCGCATAAGCCGCACCAACTACAAAACCAATCTCCCCCGCGACCAATTCATTTTCCTCCCACAATTCAAAGGAATGCAAGCGAGTGGGGTATTGTTTTGTATGAAACATTTGCGTGAATGCGTTTGCCAATGGAGGATGAAACCAACTGTTCCCATGCTGTGCATCAATAGAGGCGACACATTGCTCAAAAGCCTGATCCACACTGAGTTCGAAGCGGCTGGAACGTTTTTTGACATTGCGCGGGACATGCAGATTTTTAAAGTCAAGAATGCAACGCTCTTCATGAAGTTTGATCAACAGGAGGGACTGCCCGTTCACTTCCAGCGCCATTGGAAAAAATCCCAAATAGCAAACTGAAGAAATGAATTGGGGATCAAATATCAGCGCAAAACAAAACTCTTCCCCTGTTCTATCGAGGATTGATTTAACCGCAGGGAGTTCCTCTTCTGTTCGGATAAACAGGGGATGGAAAACAGAATCCGTCATTTGTTAATTCAAATACCATTTTTATCGAATGTTCAATTGCTCTTCAACAAAGATTAGCATCAATCTCAAAAGGGATGCAATGGTTTTCCCCACAGAAAACGGAGCAATGATTTTTTCCCTTTACACTTTCCATCACTTTTTGAGACAGTGGTCTTTTTAGAGGAGCTTCGTTTTGATTTTATGTTTCTCACGTTGATTTGACCATTCAACCAGCCTTGCTTTTGACCATTCCTTAAATGATGGAGTTGATTATGACACGCCTGCTTTTGAAAGGGATGGCCGTCTTGCTCATCCTGCTATCTTGTGTGAGTTTTGCGAAGGCTCAAACCATCAAATTGCGCTTGATGGAAACCACCGACATTCATGTCCACATCATGAATTATGATTATTACCAAGACAAAGAAAGCCACACTTATGGCCTCGTCAAAACCGCAAGTTTGATCGAGGCGGCTCGTGCTGAAGTCAAAAATAGTCTCTTGTTTGACAATGGGGATTTGATTCAGGGAAATCCGATGGGAGATTATGTAGCCAAAGGCCGCGTGCTCCGTTTTGGGGAAATTCACCCGGTCTACAAGGCCATGAATTTATTGAATTATGACGCGGGAAATATTGGAAATCATGAATTCAATTATGGCTTGGAATTTTTATTGAAAGCGTTGAATGGGGCTAATTTCCCTTATGTCGTCTCCAATGTCTACATCGATGATGGGGACAAGGATCCCAATAATGATCAGCATTATTTTCAACCTTATGCGATTTTACAGCGTGCCTTTGTTGATACCGCGGGGAAAAACCATATCCTCCGGATCGGAGTGATCGGATTCACGCCTCCTCAAATCATGGTTTGGGATAAACGACATTTGAGCGGAAAAGTGACTGTCAAAGATATTGTCGCGTCTGCCCAAAAATATGTTCCTGAGATGAAAGCCAAAGGTGCAGATTTGGTCATTGCGATTGCTCATTCTGGTTTGAATGCCAGTCCCGCTAAGGGAATGGATGAAAACGCCGCTTATTATTTATCCAAAGTTGAAGGCATCAGCGCGATTCTTTTTGGGCATTCTCACACAACATTCCCCGGAAGAAATTTTGAAAATGTTAAAAATGTTGACAATGACAGAGGAACGATTTTTGGCGTTCCAGCGGTGATGCCTGGGTTTTGGGGTTCTCATTTAGGCGTGCTTGATCTGACCCTCAGACGGAACAAAAACCGCTGGTATGTGGTCGATTCTGAATCGGAAAATCGCCCGATTTACAAAAGAGATGGCCGCAAAAGAATCCCTCTGGTCGCTGCCCATCCTGGAATTGTCGCCACGGTCAAAAAAGAACATGATGCCACCTTGACTTATGTCCGTCGAAAAGTCGGAGAAACGGTCGCTCGGATCAACAGTTTTTTTTCTTTAGTGCAGGATGACCCGTCTGTGCAGTTGGTCAACATTGCTCAAAAATGGTATGTCAAGCGCATTGTGCAAGGCACGGAATTGGGAGATTATCCCATCCTTTCTGCGAGTGCTCCCTTCAAAGCAGGAGGGCGTGGTGGGCCTGAATATTTTACGGATATTCCGGCAGGAACCATTGCCTTGAAAAATGTGTCGGATCTCTATATTTACCCGAATGACCTCAAAGTGGTTTTGTTGACAGGAGCGCAAGTTCGCGAATGGCTGGAACGTTCCGCCGGAATCTTCAACCAAGTCCATCCGAATGATCGAAAAGAGCAGTCCCTGATCAATGGAAAATTTCCCTCTTACAATTTCGATGTGATTGACGGGGTCACTTACGAAATCGATATCACTCAACCCTCAAAGTTTGGCCCGAAGGGAGAGTTGCTCAACCCGAAAGCCAGGCGGATCAAAAATTTGCGCTATCAAGGGCAACCGATTGCTTTAAAAAGTAAATTTCTAGTGGCAACCAATAATTACCGGGCAGGCGGTGGTGGTCATTTTCCGGCGATGGATGGTTCAACGACAGTGATTGACGCGCCCGATAAAAATCGGGACATTATTGCCAATTACTTTCTCAGCCAGGACAAAATCAATCCTCGCGCCGATGATAACTGGAAATTCAGCCGCATCAGCAAGCAAGTGAATATTGTTTTTGAAACTTCTCCAAATGCGCGACAAATGATCGATGCGCATCAACAAATGACTTTTGTCCGCACCAACGATCAAGGGTTCGCTATCGTTAAACTGAATCTCAATCAGTGATTTCATTCGCTAGAGAATGATTATCAAGAAAAAATGAAATTATGAAAGAAATTATTGGCCGTTCAATGGAGGTTTAAAGATGGCAGATTTATTGAAGCAAGCCGCCGGGTATGCGGAGGATTATTTGGAAGAATTGAAGGAGCGCAGGGTGATGCCCACTCCTGAAACTATTGAACGTTTGCAAGAGCTAGATGCCCCACTTTCGGAAGAGTCGGCAGATCCGCAAGAGGTCTTGGAATTGTTGCACACGATTGCTTCTCCAGCAACCACGGGAAACGCCGGCGGTCGCTATTTCGGCTTTGTGACAGGAGGCGCGTACCCGGTTTCTCTCGCGGCCAATTGGTTAGCGGGAGCCTGGGATCAGAATGCCTTTAGCCGACTCAGTTCAGCCGCCACTGCAACGATTGAAGAAATCGCGTTGAAATGGCTCCTTGATATTTTGGCTTTGCCTGCGGAATGTTGTGGCGGGTTTGTGACCGGAGCAACGATGGCCAATTTTACATGCCTAGCCGCCGCTCGTCAGACGGTTTTGCAAAAAATTGGCTGGGACGTAAACGCTCAAGGATTGTTTGGCGCTCCGCCAATTTCCGTAGTGGTTGGAGCCGAAGTGCACCCTACTTTGCTCAAAGCGCTTGGATTGCTCGGATTGGGGCGCGAACGGGTGATCACTGTCCCTGTCGATGATCAAGGGCGGATGCGAGCGGATTCGTTGGCAACGCTCCTGACTTCGATTTCGGGGCCTCTGATTGTCTGCATGCAAGCAGGAAATGTGAACACAGGGAGCTTTGATCCGGCAAAAGAAATTTGTCAGATTGCGCATGCCGCGGATGCTTGGGTCCATGTTGACGGAGCTTTTGGATTGTGGGCAGCTGCCACGCCGGAACGAAAGCATTTGACTCAAGGCGTGGCTGATGCTGATTCCTGGGCTACAGATGCGCACAAATGGCTCAATGTGCCCTATGACAGCGGATTGGCGTTTGTTCGTCATGCTGACGCTTTACGAGAGGCGATGAGATTGAGTGCGGCCTATTTGCCACAAGGAGAACAGCGGGAACCGTTTGCCTACACGCCAGAATCTTCACGACGGGCCCGGGGTGTCGAAATTTGGGCGGTTTTGCGTTTCCTGGGACGCTCAGGGGTTGCTGAATTGATTGAGCGCACTTGCCGCTATGCCTCTCGTTTTGCTGAAGGATTGCAGGCAGGAGGGTATCGCATTTTGAATGAGGTCACGCTCAATCAAGTTTTAGTCTCTTTTGGTGATGAAGCCACCAATCGTAAGGTGATTGCGGGCATTCAAGAAGAGGGGACTTGCTGGTGTGGCCCGACGGTTTGGCAGAACGAACCGGGCATGAGGATCAGTGTTTCTTCCTGGGCCACCACCGAAGAGGATGTGGAGCGCAGTTTGGCCGTTATGTTGCGGATTGCTTCATCTCCCCCATAGTCACTTTTGAGAGAGTTTTGTACAAATTGCGAGGAATCCAGTAAATTTTGATAGTGATCAAATGGGTGGAATTTGTAATTAAAATTTGACAAGATGGAGCGATTTCAACGCGGATCAAGTCAAAAATGACAGCTCAAAATTTTTATCACGCCTCAATGCTTGGAGGAGGTCATGTGCCAATTATCAGATCTAGAAATTTTAAAAACCCAGGAAAGCATTCAAAAGAGTTGTCAAGGTGACTTGTTTGAATTTTTTGATGCAGCTCAGGAATTGTTTGTTTCAATGCTGTCTTCTGCGAAGATTCAGAGCGGCCAAGAAATTCAAACTACGGAGATCAAAGAATATTCCATCGAACAAATTCAAATCTATCAAAAATGGATCACGGTTGTTTTGAAGAAGGCCATCATGATCAGCGGTTATGGAGAAACGGATGAGTATGCCGAGAATCCTCCAGATGCCTTAGAATTGCCTCGTTTTGTGGGACAACGCCTCATCAAAGACATTTTACAAATTTTATCATGTGGGAGAGATTTATCAGATGGAGGCTTGCTGTTTATTGGAGATGTCGGAGAAGCCTTATCCCTGGAAGCCTCTCAGCTTGATACTCTGATTGAAGGGGGACAATATCAGAAGAGACGAGATTTTACCGAAATCCTCTTGGATTGTCTTGATGAGGTGCAGTGTTACTGGATTGCCTCAATGCTTTGGAAGGCGATCCATATTGATGGAAAAATCCATCCTCAGGAATATAAATATCTGGAAAACATTGGGCAACTGGTGCGATACAATCCAATGAAATTAAAACAGATGGAAACGGATTTTGCAAATCAAACAGACATTCCGGATCCCCCAATTGCCGCTAAACTGAAGGCGCATATCTACAAATATATCGTCGAAATTGTGATGGTTGATGGCGAATATCTTGATGTGGAAGCCAAATTCGTTCAAGATATTGGCGCCTTGTTCGGTTATGATAAGAGACAACAAGATGCGATCATCCAACCCGTGGCCTCAGCTCTGATGTTACGGCGCTCTTTGTTTATTTATTGAGCCGTGAAAGAGGTGCTGGAAGGGTTATTTTTCAGGAATCGGGGTCAACGTTTCTGACGAAAAGCCGCGATGGTGAGGATGGCCATCCAACAGAGGACAATCATCAAGCCGCCCAATTCACGAGCCAATTCAACTCCAATCGTTTTCATCCCGGCATCCCCGAAAATCGCTTCTATCGAAATTTCATCCGTGGCCTCAGCAAGCGCCGGGACGATGAATCCCGCCCAAGCGAGGGCAAGCGCCGCAACCCCCACCGCTAGCCACCATTGCAGTTGTTTGATCAAAAATAACAGGCAGGCCAGTGCCGCGAGACCATAGAGCACGATCCATTGAAAAGGATCTGGATCATTGTATTGTACGGCTGCACTGAGGAGAAAAAGACTCATCATGACAATGTTCATCCCCTTCAACAATTTCAACGGCATAGGTTTTTTCTGTTTTAAAAAATGTAAAAAGAGCTTTTTTGAGATGCGAGGATTGAGGCTCAAGCGAGCTAAGGAATTAACAAAACCTTTCCCGTCGTTTTCCGTCCTTCCAAACTTCTGTGAGCTTGCTGGACTTCGGCCAGGGGAAAGTTGTGTTCAATCCGAAGTTTGAGCTTCTTTTCTTGAATCCATTGAAAGACTTCTCCGGAGCGTAACTCTAAACTTTCTCGATCGGCAACATGATTGAAGAGAGAGGGTCGAGTGAGAAACAAAGACCCTTTTGACATCAAGGTCATTGGATTGAATTCGGTGACCGCCCCACTGGCATTGCCATACAAAACCATAACACCACGGGGCTGAAGGCAATTGATGCTTTTATCAAACGTGGCCTTTCCCACCGAATCATAGGCGACATTGACCCCCTTCCCATCCGTCAGCCGAGAGACTTCTTGTTCAAAATCAGACTGGGTGTAAAGAATGATATCATCGGCGCCAGCTTCTTTGGCCAAAGCCGCCTTTTCAGGAGTGGAAACGGTACCAATCACACGAGCGCCGGCCATCTTTGCCATTTGCACCATCAGCAAGCCGACTCCTCCAGCAGCCGCATGAACCAAACAACTGTCTCCTGCTTTGAGAGGGTAAGTCGTTTGTGTCAGAAAATGCGCTGTCATGCCCTGCAACATCGCGGCAGCCCCTTCATTGATCGAAATACCAGCGGGAATGTGTACCAAGCGTTCTGCGGGAACACTGACATAATCGGCGTAGGCTCCTGGAATGCCGGTAAAAGCGATCCGATCTCCTTTTGAAAAGTTCGTCACCGCATCTCCGATCTCTGCCACTTCTCCCGCGCCTTCCATTCCAAGAGTTAAAGGCAAATTCATCGGATAAAGCCCTGAGCGTTGATAGGTGTCAATAAAATTGACTCCTGCGGCTCCAATTTTAACCAACACTTGTGCCGCATCATAAGCAGGAGTCTCCACTTCGTCATACGACATTTTCTCAGGACCTCCATGTTCTTTTACTCTAACAGCTTTCATGTTTTCCTCTCATCAGAATTGTTTTTGCATTCGTTCGATTCGCAAAACTTGAACTTTTTTTAAAGAAGATCCTACCATTCCCCTTTTGAATGTCAAGAACCTTAGCGGAGGTTTCATTATCTCTTTGATCCCATTGTCTCGGCAAACATATTCAACGATGTACTCGAGTAGAAATAGCGGCCGCGGCCAAGAACAAGATCAAGCCAAGTACAGCTGCGCCAAAAGCGAGCCAGATTACCATGTCATAGCCACCGACCTTCCAAACGAGTGCCGCAATCGTAGGAGCAGCAGCCATTGACCCAATGAAAAATGAGGCGATCAGGCCGGAAATCACTCCAAAATTTTTGTGCCCTAATAGCTCGGCAGTGATCACGGGACGCATGATACTGGCAACCCCATTTCCGGCACCATGAAACAAAACAAAACTGACGAGCAAAGCCGGCACTGTACTGGCGCCCAGCAATGAAATGGCGGCGATGGCCATGGCGACGAAACAGGCTGTAGTAATGACAAGCGCAGAGACGTGTCGCTCCATAACGATCATGATGAGGCGACCCGCGACCTGCATGGGGCCGATCATCGAAGCCGTAAGTACCGCCGCTTCGCTGTGAATGCCGCGTTCGTCGAGCAGAGGGAGGAGATGAGTCAATAGGACTCCGTGATCCAGAGCAAATGCGGCAAACGCGAGTGCTAACAACCAGAATGCCGGGTTTTGAATGATCTGTAAAGTTTCCGCGGTTTTATGGCTGGCAAGGGGGGCATGAGCTTCACCATGCCCTTCCGCTGCTTGGCAGGCAGACCAAATCAATGGGACCGCAATCAGGATTACAGCAGCAAGAACTTGGACAGTCCCCCGCCAACCGACAATCTCCACTAAAGCGTGTGTTCCAGGAAAAGCCAGCGTTCCCGCAAATCCTGCGACCAGAGTCACGAGCGTGATCGCTTGTTTTCTACGAGAGCCCATCACACGAATAAGAATTGCGAAACAGGCTTCATAAAGCGCACCAGCCATTGCGACCCCCAGTCCGATCCAAACCGCATAGAACTGCCAAAGGGTGGTGATTTTGGATAAGAGCACGAGCAATAATGCCCCCAAGATGGCACATCCGGTAAAAACCTGTTTTCCAAAACCACGGTCGATGAGCCGCCCTACCACCGGTGCCAGAAAGGCTGAGACAATGAGCGAGAGTGTGAAAGCCACGGACAATTCTGTTTTCGACCAACCAAGATCCCGCTCCCATTCCAGAAGAAGGGCCGGGAAGGAATAGAACATCGCTGCCCAGACAAGGGTTTCCGCAATGGCGAGAGGCCATGCAATTCGGCGAAAAGAAGTGGTTTCGTTCATATTTGAAATCTTTGTCTTTGCTCAGAATGGAGATGCCTTTGTGTCATTTTTTGCCCCTATTCGGAAAAAGAAGGCAAATGCCAAAGTTGGGGATCAAACTCCTCTAAAGAATCGAGAATCTGGTGAGCTTGTTTATAAGCGGCTTTGTCCATGTTGGCATCCGGTACCACCACTACCGACATTCCCGCGGCCAATGCGGCTTCCATTCCCGAAGGCGCATCTTCAAAAACAAGGCAGTTTTTCGGGTCAGTCTTCAAGCGTTTCGCGGCCTCCAGGAAAATATCGGGAGCTGGTTTTCCGTGTTTGATCTCCGGATCATCTCCCAAAACCACACAACCGAAGAGAGAAAACCATTCCTGATGGTCTGTGATTTTGAGTTCAAAGGAGTGACGTGAGGAGCTAGAGGCGACGGCTTGTGGAATTTGATGTTTGAATAAATGCTCCGTTAAAGGCTTTGCGCCGTGAAGTGGTTTAGCAGAAGGGCACAATTGATCCAACAAACTGTTTCTTTCTGCGAGATAGGCTTCTGGAGAGAGCGGCAAATTGAGAATTTCGATCAGCGTTTGTGCTGAATCAATCGCTGTTTTCCCAATCAATTGGGATTTGATAGACCAATCATACGATTTTCCGAATCGACTGACAATTTGCCGTGTCGTTTCTGTATAAAAAGGCTCTGTATCCAACAACAATCCATCCATGTCATAAATGACACAGGTAATTTTTTTGTATGAAACCATCCGTCTCTTTTTGTTAATTGAAACTATGCACTTCTAAATGCCGAATCAACCTGCCACCTTTGTGAGTGCTGATTTCGCCAAGGTAGGTGATTTTGCGTTGAAAGCGTTTTTCTGTCCATCGTAAGACACGGCCACAGACTTGAATTCTGCAAAGAATCACGGCTTTTTTATCCTGAATTGCTTGGACGCGGCTCCATTGATTGCGTTCTGGTTTTTCCAAACTGTGCGGCGATGGGTGATCGGGTAAATAAAAAGACAAGGCACTGCTCAATTGAAATTCTTTAGAAATGATGGTCTCCACCGGATACTTCCCTGTCTTTTTGAGCAGAGTGATCAGATCGCTTGCCGTCTCCTCCCACGAAAGCACGGTGGTCAGAAGATCATGGTGTGGCTCAGCGGCTATTTTCAGAATTTTTTCCTGATAAAGCGTGAATTCTTCGGGAGATAAAATTTCCTGGAGCCGTGTGACAAATGTGTTTTTCTCCATCGGAGGTAAATTTTTCAACACGCTCAATTTGTCAATGATTTGCGCCGGGAATTCCTGCCGTTCAAAAGGGCTATAATATTTTAGCTGATATTGGGGAAAGGTGATGAGCGGGAATTGGATATGCAAAAATACCAAAAATAATACAATCAAATTCAAAAATGCGCCACAGCTCACCATTTTTTTGATGATCCCCTGATGAGAGGTTTCCCAGGCTTGTGCTAATCCTTTTCCTGATAACATCATCATACCGAGATACGAGACATTGGCCCAGTGCGGATCGGCAATCGAACCACGAAAACTCATGATCGAGAAGAAGCATAATGGAAAAATCGAGATGATAAAAATAATCGATTCAGGTTGTATTCCTGAAAGGAACTCCTTTCGTTTTCGCCAGATTTGATAGAAATTCCACCAGGACCAGACGACCGAAAAAATGATCAAATGCCCTAAAGTGAACAAGATGAAGTTTTCCCCAAAAGAGGCACCAGACAATCCTCGTGTGAATTGAAAACGAAACGAAACCCAATCGTTTTGATAATTCCAAATCAAGACAGGAGAAAAGATCAAAAGCGAGAGGCAACCGGCGCCATAGAGCCAGGGATTTTTTAAATGATGGCGCTGTTTTTTATAAAGAGCGAGATGCAAAAATGTGCCGATGTAGAATAAAATAGTAATATATTTGGACAGTGCTCCTAATCCTGCGGTAATTCCCAACAGGATCAGCCAACGGGAGGAGCCGGTTTGATGAAAGCGGCATAGAAAATAGAGGTTGAGCAGCCAGAAAATGAGAAAGGGTTGATCAATGTGCAGGAAGACAGAACCGATTAAAAAATAAGGAGTTGATTCCAACAGAATCAAACAAAAAATCGCGGCGCGTTTGCCAAAAAAATGATAGCAAATCGCATAACATAACGCCAAAATAGAGAGGTTGTAAAATTGCGCTCCCAATTCCAGTGCCATTTCTGTATTTCCTCCAATCAGGGTAATCAGGCGAATGGCCCAAGCGATCATTGGAGGATGTTCATAGTAGGAAAGAGAGAGATATTGTGACCAGACCCAATGGTCGATCATGTCAGGGTGGGGATTGATAAAAATATTGAGGAGTGAAAATAGAAGCAGATGGCCAGTCAATATTGTGATTGCAATCGCGTGGGTCCGCATCAGAAAAGGTCAGATTAAAAGTAATCCGGCAAGAGGGACGCGGCATCGACGTCCTGGGAAGTACCATCCGCTAAATAGTAGCGTAAGGTTTGTGGGGTTATCCAGGACAGTTTGAGAATCGGTTGCGTATCTCGAACGTTGATGTCCAATCGCCTGGGTTTAGCCGCACTCCGTTTTAAAACGTGGAGGCGGAAATCAAATACTCTCACGACTTTTTCGTTTTCTGTGACCAGCTCAGATTTTGTAATATGGTAATAAGCGACATGGGCACGAGAAGGCGTGACCCCAGTGACGGTTCGTAAATTAGCGTCCACTCTTTTAAGGCGATTCTGGTAAATCCTAAAAATGGCGCGAACGTAAATCGGGGCATTCCAGACTTGATAAAATTCGTCGTCCACTCTTTTGATCTTCGTTTGTTGTTCTGCTGAAAAATCATACAAACCAATCGCCAATTTCTGCTCCTCATCGGCATATAGATAGACCAGGCTCTTAGCATCCCGAATTTCAGAGAGATCGAGAATCTGACGATTCGCAAAAGAGACCAGGAGTTTGGATTGAAGATAAAGCGCATTGCCCATTCGCTTTTCCGGAAAAATTTGATAGGTGCCGCTACAATACTTACAATAGTTGGTGTTCGTATTATTCTTTTCCAGCAAATTGATCACTCCATGATGTTCCTGATCCAGAGGAAATATTTCTACTGCAAAAATGCTCCAGGGGCAATAAAGGCTCAGCCAAAGCAAACCTATTTTGATCCAAAAGGGCCGATGTAATGGATTCATTTGAAATTTGTTCTAATAAAAGGATGAAAAAATTAAGTGAATAATAAGGGAAAGCAATGCGGTTGCCTTTGCATTCTCTGATGATCTTAATCTAACTTATCAAAAATTGTATTGTATCTCAAAAGTTTATTTTATCACACCAATATTATCTGAGGGAGGAAGAAAATGAAAGTTGGAATTTTTGGAGTCAATATTGGCAGTATCGCTGTTGCTGACACTTGGAAATTGGACACAAAAGACAGCTCCTCCTTCTGAAGGGCAAGTGACTTGAAGTTTTCTCTTATGATTTTCCGCAATTGCCCGCACATAACTGAGCCCGTGACCATTCCCGATTTGGGACTGGCTTTTGTCACCACGATAATAAGGTGTAAAATATGAGGTAAAATTCTACTCTACTTACGGAAAATCGGCTTACAATCGAATCAGAGTGACAGAAAAGATCCAGCAAGTGCGGCGTTCCGACCCGGTAGACGATCTCAATGACAAGCAGCGTCTATTGTTTCAAAAATTGCGTGAATGGCGAAAAGAACGCCTATTTCCGCAGAAACAGAAAATTATTGAATTTACTGGTTTGTTGACTCAGTGATAGTGACCGAATCCAGGGGGTAAATCGGGCGTTTTATTTTTTGATACGGTAAGCGACTCAGATCGTTGGTGCCCAAACCAGGGGTATCAACATAATAGGAGGCTGCCGCAATGGCATCATAAACTGCTTTGTGCGCCAGGGCAGCTTTGATTCCAATGAAACCCATCTTCTCTGGAATAATACCTTGGGAGCGCAACTGCCCCAGATCCATTGGAGGTGTCTTAAGACTCGTGATCAATATCCGGCTGTTCCGTATGGCCAAAGTGGCACAGAATCCCATATGAGCATGGGTTCCTACCATTGAGGCCAGATGAGATTTTTTATCTTCCAATTCAAAACGTCCATCACTGAGATTAACAACCCTCCCTCGAACCTGTACAGGTTCGCCATGATGAGTGTCGACCTTTCCTCCCAAGAACAGTTCCACATCCGAATTAAGCCCTGCTTGGAGGCACAGTTGAGCCGCCTCAGGGTCATTTATTACCACAGCGAAGTTATCCAACTGATAAGCCAAAAGCTTTTCAAGCAGGCTTGTTCCATCTCCTGGGGTTCCACCACCGATGTTATCGGATGCTTCAATGAGAAGAATGGGCCCTATATCAGAGGGTTCCAATTTGGGAAGCAAGTCATCCAAGTTCAGTTCATCGCTCACTTGTGGTGCCTTGTATCTATAGGCAATCTTGGAGAATGTATCCAGATAACTCTGAATTTTATCAAGAGAACCCTTCGTGACAATACTAAAGCTTAATCCCGTATCCTCCGTATCTGAATAGCTAAATCCAGCAAAGATATTGGTCGCCAGGATATCCGAATCTTCCTCCTCAATGTCCCGAGCCTTTTCCAGCAAAGCTCGCATGGGATTGCTGTTTGTAGCGGTGAACACAGGAGGTAAAACGATTGAAGGATGGCGATAAACGGTGTGTAGATCCCCCCCCAAAATCATCAGGTCTCCAAGGATTTTCGCTCCGGCCACGGCGGCATCACCAGCGTCGGTGTGTGGATTCTTTTTGTACGCCACCAGAGCCGAACTGTAGTCCGCCATTCTTTGGGTAAAATTGCAATGGAGATCCAAGACCCCACAGACGGGAATGTTTTTGGAGTGATTCTTAAACTGATGATGGATCCGTTCTAACAATTCACCCTCCACATCGTCGATATCACCGCTCACCATGGCACCATGAAGAATGAGATAGATCCCGTCAATAGAATGAATGTTCTCTGCGAGATCTTTTAAGATGATAGAAAAGGTTTTGTCTAGAAAAGACTGCTCTACTATTGGCCCTGGCATCGCATGGCTGTAAAGTGAGGGGATGACTTCCCACGCTTTGCTATGAGCATATTGCAAAACAGCACTTATGGGCGAACCATTGTCTCGATTTTTCACAACAAGATCCTCGCCCTGAAAGGTAGTAAAGTCCACCTCTTGGGTGACACCGCTTAAAAAAGAATGGGATTCATGGAATAAACCAGCGAGAAAAACTTTTTTCGTCATTTTTTTGTCGAGCAATGATAGTTGTGTTTTTTACCAATAAACAACTCCGGCAAGAGATTGGTGCCCAGTCCAGGAGCTTCAGGCGGAAGCGCCTCTCCATTTTTGATAACCACATTGGTATCAATAAGCTCAGAGTACATGCAACGAATGTGGGCTCTAACCGTTTCCTGAAAGACGATATTGCTGGTAGCAAAAGATACCTGTAAACCGCTGAACAGGGTCAGGGGACCAGTACAATCGTGAATGGTCACAGGAATATTGTGAGCTTGTGCCATATTGGCTATCCGTCTGGTTTCTGAGATTCCTCCGCCAGGTAGGATCGATCATGATGTAATCCGCAGCCTCCTTCTCCAGTGCCAAACGATAATCTTCTATGTTGGTAAACATTTCACTGACAGCGATCGGAACTCCGGCTTCTCTCCTAAAACGGGCAATGGTATCAATACAATCTGGACGAATCACATCCTCTATCCAGAGCGGTTTGATATCCCGCAGTTCCTCAGCAATTCTCATTGCCGCGGGCCACTGAAAAAATCCGTGTCCGTCGAACATTATCTCAAGATCAAAGCCAACACGTTCGCGTATTTCATGGAGGGGTTTTAAATATTTTTTAATATCGTTTCTATTCAGATAGAGAGGACCACTACTGGTGCGGGCCAACTCATCGAGAGCCCACACTTTAACTCCTTTATATCCCTCTTTCAACAATTCCTCAGCATAGTCACCGGGAGTATTAAAAGAAGCCCAATTGTCTTCAAGAGGGCCAGGCCGTCCCATGTCTCCCATCCCAGGCCATCCGTGCCCTGAACCGGCGACACCAGAGTCACGCCCATAGCTGCGCCCTCCACTGCTATTGTAGACAGGCATACGATCGCGTACTTTCCCACCGAGCAACTGCCAAATGGGTTGATTGCAATGTTTACCGAGGATATCCCATAGGGCCAAATCAATGGCAGAAAGAGCACGCATCTCCGCACCTTTTCCACCAAAATTCATGCAGCGCTCATAAAGAAACCGCCAGTGG
>WASW01027992.1_pt1 | contig 15745 bp, 13 predicted proteins | sample 5698521 | NCBI WGS metagenome assembly WASW01 (sample SAMN11175560, study PRJNA528189) | sponge metagenome | isolation source: marine sponge | host: Leucetta | place: Antarctica: Western Antarctic Peninsula, King George Island | collected 2013-01
CAAGAAGCAAAAACAATTTCTGAAGTTCAAACTCGATCTATTGGGCAGCAAATCGAGCATTGGGGCAAAATTGGCAAGATTGCGGAAGCCAACCCCGAACTTCCCTATAATGTGATAAAAGAAACACTGATTGGAATGAATCAGGCTAAAAATGGCGAACTAGAAGATTATATTTTTGGAGAATGAGATCAGTGAAAGTTCGCACGTCACGCCATTTCAGGCACAAAAAAAACACTTCGACCCTCGCAAATTCGGCAATTAGATCAAGAAATCCAAAAAATTCTGGCAAATCCTGCGATTGGAACAAGTGGAGAAGAAGAACTAGAGAAGGTGTTTTACCATCGATACAACGATAAATTTGGAAGAATGTTAATGGCCTATGAAATAAAAAATGAGGAATTACGGCTTCTCGTTCTTGCTCCGGTTTCAGTTCACATCTAAAACAGGAGCCGGTATCCTGCCAAACAAGCTCATCGTCACGATTAGAAAGAGGGAGAGCGTGGGGTGGGAGCTGAAAAATTATGCTGTCACTAACATCTCCTGCTCATGTTTGATGGTGCGTGGAAAGGCATGGTCACGGTCATTGAATAAATGACAAAAATCACGAGGGAGCGAGAGGGCAATCAGATCCCCACGATTCGCCATCACATCCCCTTCTTTGCGCAGGGTCAGTAATTCCTTGGAGCCTGGAATTTCCAGATAGAATAATGAGGCTTCCCCCAGGTGCTCCACATGAGCAACCCGACCATTGACCGTTGAGGAGGGGCCCGGCTGGTCAAAATGCTCCGGGCGAATCCCTACATTTACTTTCATACCAGCTGGTGCGGATGAAGCATCCACTGCCGCTTCAATCTGGGTGCCATCGGCCAGTTTTACCGTTGCGAGCTTTCCATCCGAACCAGCCAATTCGCCATCAATGAAATTCATTTTCGGGGAACCAATAAATCCCGCGACAAATTTACTGCACGGTTGATGGTACAGTTCCAGCGGTGAGCCTACCTGAGCCACAGAACCCTCTTTGAGCACGGCCTCTCCTGCATTGAGCAGGACGATCTTGTCAGCCAGTGTCATGGCTTCTACCTGGTCGTGGGTGACATAGATCATGCTCGCGCCAAGATCGGCGTGCAGTTTGGCAATTTCAATCCGAGTTTGGACGCGCAGAGCGGCATCCAGGTTTGAGAGCGGTTCATCAAACAGAAAGACTCCCGGCTCACGAACGATAGCACGGCCAATTGCGACCCGTTGGCGCTGGCCTCCTGACAATTCTTTGGGCAACCGCTCAAGGAGTGGGTCAAGCTGTAAAATACTCCCCGCTTTGCGGACGCGCTCATCAATGGTTTGGGTGTCCGTTTTAGCAAGCCTCAGCCCAAAAGCCATATTCTCATAAACCGTCATATGCGGATAGAGGGCATAAGATTGAAATACCATCGCAACCCCACGTTCGGGTGGCGGTAAATCATTCACTCGCTTGCCTCCAATACTCATGTCCCCTTTGCTGATATCCTCAAGCCCTGCAACCAGACGCAATAGGGTCGATTTACCACAACCCGAAGGGCCGACGAAAACGACAAATTCGCCATCTTCAATGTCTAAATCGACGTTTTCTATCACTTTGACGTCTTTGAAGTTTTTGCAAACGCCACGCATACGAATATCGCTCATCGGTATCTCTCGTTATTATTTCATGCTGATAAACACACCTGAGGAAATCGGGTTACGGTGTGATTTTTATATGGTAAATCAAAACAAGGCCAAGCCGCTCAATCATCCCAACTCAGCCTTTCACCGCTCCCGCTGCCAGGCCAGAGACAATCCGACGCTGGAAGAACAAGACAAGCACCACAACGGGCACTGTCACGACAACAGAACCCGCCATAATAGAGCCCCAGGGCAACTCAAATTCACTGGCACCCCCCATATTGGCAATCGCGACAGGCACGGTGCGGGTCTCATTTTGCAGAATAAAAGTCAACGCAAACAAGAATTCGTTCCAGGCCGCAATAAACGCCAGCAACCCAGTCGTCACCAATGCGGGCCATAATAGTGGCATGAACACCTTCGTAATAATGACCCAAGGGCTGGCACCATCCATGATGGACGCTTCTTCCAATTCTTTGGGCAGATCCCGCATAAAAGTCGTCAGCACCCAGACGGTAAAAGGGAGGGTAAAAATCATGTAAGTGATCATCAAACCGGGCAAGCTGTTGTAAAGCCCCAGCCAGCGAATCAATTCAAACATGCCGGATAAAACCGCCACCTGCGGAAACATCGACACGGCCAGAATGGTCAGCAATAACAAGGTTCTACCTCTGAATTGGATCCGCCCTAGCGCATAGGATGCGGTCACTCCCAAAAACAGCGACAAAGCGACGACCGCAACAGCGACCAGCACCGAATTGAATATATTCAGATGGAACGGTTGCTCTGTAAAAGCGGCCACATAGTTAGAAAGATTAAACGTTTTGGGGAAGTAGTCTACTGCAAAGAGAGCCGAGCCTGTTTTAAATGAGGTGACGATTGCGTAATAGAATGGAAAGACCGAGAATGTCACTAACAAGATGACGAGCAAGAACAGGCCGCCTTTTTTTAGAATTTTTCTTCTTTGCATCGTATTTTCCTCAATCAAATTTCACTTTGCTCGCCATTAAATACACCACCGTACACCCTGCTACAATAAAGAATAACACCGTGGATGCGGCGGATCCCAACCCGACATTCTGGAACTCCACCAACTGTTGACGCGCATAAACCGACATGGACATAGTGGCCTCACTATTGGAAGTGAGGACATAGATCAGGTCAAATATCCTCAGAGCGTCAAGCAGTCTGAAAATAACAGCAACCATCAAGGCCGGTTTTATCAAAGGCAGGGTCACTTTAAAGAACACGCGCACGGGATGAATTCCATCGACATAGGCCGCCTCATAACAATCGGACGGTAACATTTGCAGAGCGGCTAAAATCAGGAGTGCCATGAAGGGGGTCGTTTTCCAGACATCGGCCATAATGACGGCGAACATGGCCAAATCATTGTTGGCTGTCCAGGCCAGTGGGGTGCTGATGAAACCAACGACGAGCAACATATCGTTGATCACCCCATATTGATCATGCAGCATCCAACTCCACATTTTAGCAGAAACAATGGTTGGGATCGCCCAAGGGATCAGCATGGCCGCACGCACCAGAGCACGGCCTGGGAATTTAGCATTTAAAATAAGGGCGACAATCAGACCCAAAAACGTCTCAAGCGTGACAGAAATCGTTGCGAAGTAAATGGTATTCCAGACCGCATTCCACCATTTACCATCGGCCAACACACCAACCCACTCGCCATCACCGTCGCCATAATCAAGATAGCTGATGTAATTTTCAAAACCAATAAAGTTCACCTGACTCAAATCGGACAAATTGGCGTCAGTCAAACTAAACCAGATGGTGCGCGCCAGCGGCCAACCGGCAACCATCAAGATAATGACAATCATCGGGGCTAGAAACAGCCAAGCCGCCTTGACTCTACTTTGAGTCCAGCGTGACTTTTCTGCTGGGGGATCTCCTGCGACATTCATAAGCTCTCCCGCGTTAGGTTGGCGCGTGCGCTAGATTGATGCCAGCGAACAACTACCAGCGTTTGCCCCCTTTGCTCATCCGTTTTAATTCACGCTCCAACTGCTTCAAACTGACAGCCCCTGTTTGTGAACCCGAAAGGACGCGATGGACGGAATTAAAAAAGGCATTGCTGACTTGTGGGTACTTGCTGCCTGTCACTGTCGAGGGACGGGGTGACGCATTGACAAACGTTGTCAGTAAAGAACCGAAGAACGGATTGGCGGCCAAGACTTCTTTGTCTTCGTACAATGACGCGATGGTGGGATTAAAAGAACCGACTATCGCCCGGCGCTTTTGATTTTCATAAGAAGTGACGAATTTAACAAATTCTGCCGCAACTTTCGGATTTTTAGAATATTTTGAAACCGCCAGTTGCCAGCCACCCAACGCCGCAGCGCGAGGGCCGCCTTTAGTGCCAGAGGGCAACGGCGAGACACCGACCTTTCCTTTGATGACACTGTCATCGCTTTGGGAAAGTGACCAGGCGTAAGGCCAATTACGCATGAAGACCGCATTGCCTGACTGGAAAACCCCGCGAGCGTCTTCCTCAGCATAGTTCAGAACGCCTTCAGGAGAAATTTTACCAACCCACGTCGCGGCTTGATCTAAGGCTTTGATGGCGTTGGCGTTATTCACAGTGATCTTGCCATCAGGTGCGACGACACTGCCCCCGTTGTTGCTGATCACCCACTCAATCGCGTCACAGGTCAAGCCTTCATAAGCACGGCCTTGCCACACAAAACCCCACATCTCCTTCTTGCCTGCATCCCGTTCAGCCTGCTGAATTTTTGCCGCAATCCGTTCAAGATCTGCCCAAGTTTCCGGCGCGGTTTCACCATGTTTTTGCAATAAATCTTTGCGATAATAGAGAACCCCCGCGTCAGTATAAAAAGGCATTCCTATCAGTTTACCACCCACCGTATTGTTCGCGACAATTGGCTCAAAGTGCGCTTTTTCAGCACCGCCCATATAAGGGGTTAGGTCAATCATGTGATTGGCCAGAACACCCGGCCAGATAACATCAATTTTATACACATCGATATCGTCAGCCCCCGCCGCAAGAATCTGCTGGTACAATGAGAGAATTTCAGTCGCCGTTTTTGGCATTGAAACGATTTTAACCTCGTGGCCAGTTTTCGCTTTAAAGGAAGCCGCTATCTCATTGCAGAGCTTGAGCTGTATCCCCACGGTGTCACAGGTATAGGAAATCGTGTCAGCTTGCGCAGAAAAGGCAGACAACATCAGAGCGATCCCCCCAATGACACCTGATAATATAGCTTTCATAGTTACCTCAATTCTTGGTTATGGTTGGGATTGTGAAATAAGAAACAAAGGATTTCCCCTCAGTTGGCTTTCAGTCTCTTATCCAAGCAATCAAATCAGAAAACTGCTCAATCAACTCAATCGAAAAATAAGATAAATTCTCGCGGCTGTCGGGCAACAAATGACGTGTTGAACCCGCAAAAATTCGGCAGTTCGTTGAGCATTCATACACATATCAAAATACTAAATCAATCAAAAACACGGATTGTCCTTTGCAAATCAGTTAAGGTCACAATCTAAGGCCCCAAGGTTTTTTTGCTCTTGTTTGGGATGAGGGTGGCTGGCTTGATGGGAATGAGCTTGATATGATCATATAAGTGCTTTACTTGAAATAAAAAGTCATTGTCTGCGGTTTGACTGGCAAACAACCCTCCATACGATCTTATGAATTTTTCATCAATTTTGGCGAAAAAGACATAATCGTATCCGTTCAGTTGGGTTTCCCATTCTTCCTGAGAAAGTGGACAAGTCCAAACATCCTCCGGGTAATACCGCTCCCCCAGAGAAAAGCAGTTGCCATTGGTCACCCTTGGTAAAATTTCATATTGGATGATCTTCGCTTCATACCCGCTGGAGTTTTGGTAAATGATATGAATCTTTTGATCCCTTCTGACTTGAGAAAGGATGAGTTCGATTTGGGGGCGCATCTGGACTCGGATGTTCATGGCCGTGGTGTTTTTGCGTGTTAAAATCCCAAAATGAGGGGTGAAGAAAGTGTATAAAAATAAAGTCAGCGCAAAACCAAAAATGTACAGCCTCGATTGATGCTTTTTATAGAGCAAGAGAGTGCGTTTAGAGCCATTCATGAAGACCAATCCCACTCCAGTCAAGAGGAAAGCCAGGACAAAGGTGTTTGAATAACGATAAAAGGAAGCCAGACGGAGGCCTTCATACTCAGAAAACGCATACAAATACGACAACAATAATCCTAACAAATACCCAATATTTCCTAAGAGCAGCACAAGCCAGATGAGCCCAATTTGGCTTCTGATTTTGAGATTTTTTTTCAATAAAAAAGCAAGCATGAACAACAAAGAAGCACAACCGATCCGTTTTACGGTACTGAAACTCAATGAGTTGGATTCGACGAGCTTCATTAGAAAATTTTCAATGATGGTGCTCTCCTTTTGAGAGGCCTCCTTTGAAAACGAATGCAGGATTTGAGGGAAAGTCACATTGGCCAGGCTGAAGCCCTCGGAGATTCCAAGTGCTTGGTTCCTGGCTTTCCAGGAATAATGAGCAAGGGGTGCGGCTGAAAGGATGAAAACCAAGCCAATCATTGTCAGCATTATCTGAAACTTTGATCTTGAGATGATCACTGCAATATTGTGATAACCGACATTTTTGTAACGATGAATCAGTTTTAAAAAAATATCTCCAAGAAGCAGAACAGAGAAGATGATTGCCAAATTGAAACCAGTTTTTTTGATCAAAGGGAGAACAAACAGAATGGGGAAAAGCAAGAGGGTTTTGTGACCAATGATGTACCGAGGCGATGTCAGGTAATTGAAGTACACCAAGATCGTCATTGCAAACCAAACGCTCAACAGATGGTCCACATAAATGCTGGCAAATCCTAATCCTAACGATTCAATCAAGAAAATAGATAGCAAACCCAACAAGAGAATTAGAGGGAAATCTTTCCAAGACAAATGGATAAAGTAAATTGTTAAGGGGGCTATTAAAAAAAGGAAATGCGCAAAATAGATCAGGCCTTCTTCTGGAACGGTATTCGTGAGCACATAATACTGGAAGAGGCTGGTGATCCGGGTGTAATCTTTGTGTCCAGGGGTTTCGGCTCCACTAAAATTATGGAGATCTAGCAGTTCTTTGACATAAACTCCCCAAAAAGAAAACTCATCCCAAGTGACGAGGGAAAGATGATGGAAATTGACCCAAAAAAGGAGGGCGGATCCGATGAACACGCAAATGCCTGGTGAGAAAAATTCCTTCAGCAAATCTCGATATTTGGTCAGATACAACCCCCCCCACGACGGCCAATCCTTGTCCCAAATAATAGAGAATAGAGGCCGTCCACTGTAGGGTGTCTAAGAAAGTCGCTGCATATAAGACGACAAGGAGGGATGAAAGAGCAAACCATAAACTGAAAATGGGAGGGAGTTTGAAGGATAGGTGCAAAACCATCACATACCCTAATAGCGATAATAAAAAAAAGACAACGATCATGCAAAGAATCCCAAAGGAAGCCCTAAACCTACATGTATAATGAGGTGAATTACAGATAACATCCCTCCTCGGAGGGGCAGGGGGTGGCCTGCTGTATAATGAGGTGAATTACAGATAACAACAACGCACCGATGAAAGTCGCTGTTGGAAAATTTATCGTGTTTTGATTATTAAGGGCATGTCTTAATTGACTCGATTCTTTCTGCTCTCAATCTATGTTAAACGCATCTTTTTAAAAAATAGAAAATAATTTCATTAAGATTGAAACATTGAGAATAATAGAAAGTCCAACCATCCATTTTAAAACCGCTAATTCCGTATCAATTTTACTGAATCTCATTTCATAGTCAGCAATAGCTTGAGAGGCTGATTTAGCTTGTTCATCAGATACTCCAGCAGCTTTAAAAGCTTCATAGACTTCCGCTATAATAGTACTCATCATTTCTCCTTTTCATTTTTCAATGCTGTTGTTCATCAGTGGCCTGCTGGAGCAATTGCACCAACACGTCATAAGGTTGGGCACCGACAACCATGTATTGACCCGCAACAAATGTGGGCACTCCCGTCACTCCCAGCTGATGCGCTGTCTGCCAATCTTGATCAACGGCACTTTCCAGTTGACGCTTCTCTAAAACACCACGCGCTTCCGCCACCGGCAATCCGGCTTTTTCTGTCACTTGAAGCAAGGCTTCGACCTCTCCAATATTCTTTCCTTCCACAAAATAAGCCTGATACAACCCGGCATGGACGCGCTCTCCATTGGGTTGACTATCGGCCCATTTGGACAATTCTTGAGCGAGACGGCTATTGTAGGTCATGCTGCGGGAACCATAAGGCAATCCTTCTGCGGCCATCAGCTTTTTCATGCTGTCATTCTTGACCACAAGATCGGCATCAGAAGTCCGGAACAAATCTTTCAAACTCCGCCCTGCTTGTGGGGTCTCTGGATGAAGCGGGAAATAGCGCCATTGCAGGTCAATCTTGTAATTGTCTCTCAGTTTTTGAATACGCCCGGTACTCAGATAACACCAGGGTCAAACAATATCAGTGAACACCGTCAATACTACTTGGTCTGCCATATTTTTCTCCAAAGAATGAGAGGATCGCATCAGTCATTTGCCTGACAATTTATAGAACATATCAGCTTTATCGTAAAATTTTCAAAGAATTTCGCCGGGGTTTGATGGACCTTCTGCTGAAAAGTTCTTTGACAGTTCCACCAAATTTGAGATATTATGAGAGAGCTTAATGTTTGAACAATCATATATTAGGGGGGAATGATGGACAATCAAGAAATTTTATTAGAAGCAGGAACCAATGAAATCGAAATCCTTGAATTCTTTCTAGGCACACAAAGTTTTGGCATCAATGTTTTAAAAATCAAACAAATTCTCAAATATGAAGAATCAGCCGTCGTGCCGCTTCCCAATTCCTACCATTCGGTCAAAGGCAGTTTTTTGTTTCAGGGAATTTCGACGCCTTTAGTGGATTTGAATGCCCACATGAATCTGCCTTCCCTTGAAGATTCCGCTCACCGACGGATTATTCTGATTTGTGAATTCAACCATGCAACAATTGCGTTTCTCACCGATGGTGTCGATAAAATCCATCGCCTGTCCTGGGAAGCCATTCAACCCTCTCCCGCACTCAGTAATCGCCCTCAAGACAATGTCACTGGTATTTTGATATTGGCTGGCGCACAAATCCTCATGCTCGATTTTGAGCAAATCGTTCAGACGATTGGGGGGGATACGGATACTTTTATGATTCTCCCAGAATCACTGGAAGCGGACAAGCGAGTCAAACGAGAAAATACCAAATTGATCATTGCTGATGATTCAAAATTGATTCGGACGCACCTCGAAGAACGATTGACTCAAGCCAACTACACCGGATTGACGATTTTCAATAATGGCTCTGACGCTTACGATAAAGTCATCCAATTGAAAGAACAGGCCATGCACGAAAAAAAGTCCATCACGGATTATCTGATCATCGTCATCACCGATATTGAAATGCCTGGGATGGATGGCTTGACTTTGTGCAAGAAATTAAAAGAGGAGGCTCCTGAAATTTATGTCCTGATTCTTTCGTCACTGATCAATCAACAATTAGCCATCCGCTGTAAACAAGTGGGAGCGGATGCCTATCTCTCAAAAAAAGAAATCAACCGGCTCGTCAAGGCCGTTGATAAACTTTGTCTTGAAACGGTGGCCTGATCTCAAGATTTTCACTCTATCTTGAGAGGCCGAAAAAGGAAAAACACCTACCCGTTACGGCGTTCAAATTCTTCCATAAATGAACGCAATCCTTCAACACCTGCCAGCGGCATCGCGTTGTAAATAGACGCGCGTGCGCCTCCCACAGCCCGATGGCCTTTCAAGGCGTAAAACCCTTCTGCCAAAGCCTCTTTGAGAAATTTTGCTAGTAATTCTTCAGAAGGCAAATTGAAGGGGACATTCATCATCGAACGATGCTCTAACTGCGCAAAGGCTTTATAAAAACCAGAATTATCAATGACTTCGTAAAGGCTCGCTGCTTTTTTTCTGTTCTGCACTTCAATCGCCTCCACGCCTCCTTGCTCTTCCAACCATTGCAAAACCAGATTCACCATATAAATCCCAAAGGTATTCACCGTGTTGATCATAGAATTGTTTTTTACATTCAATTCATAATTGAGCAACTTGGGGGTCTCTGGCAAGGCGTGTCCGAGTAGGTCTTCTCGAATCACCACCAAGGCCACTCCCGGCGGCCCTAAATTTTTCTGCAAACTCGCGAACATCACGCCCACCTGAGAAAAATCAACCACCTGGGAAAGCATGTCGGAAGTGGCATCAATCACCAGCGGCAATGCGCCTGTTTCTGGGTATTTCTTCCATTGGGTTCCCATGATGGTGTTATTGCTGGTGATATGAACATAAGCCGCATCATCGTCCAAATCAGTCGGCTCATAGAACGGAATCCGGTCAAAATTCGTCGCGGCACTACTGGCAACAATCTTCGCTTCACCATAACGACTGGCTTCTTCTCGCGCTTGTTTGGCAAAATTCCCTGTTTCAAAAAAAAGGGCTTTTTTGACAGGTGAACGCCCGATCAAATTCAGAGGAATCGCAGAAAATTGCATCTGTGCGCCGCCATGAATATAAATGATTTTGTAATTATCCGGCAGGTTCGACAATTTCCGAAAAAGCTGATTGGTTTCATCAACCAAGCCTTCAAACTCTTTTGTCCGATGACTGACCTCGATCACCGAAACGCCCAATCCTTTAAAATCCAACAAATCCGCCTGGGCTTTTTTCATCACGGACTCCGGCAACATCGCCGGGCCAGCACCAAAATTAAAAATACGTGTCATGGTTTTCCTATCTTATGTAAGGGTTTCCTATCTTATAAAAAATAGATGGGGGCGTGGCTACTTTTCACAAATAGCGCACGGTTATCATTCCTGCAATGGCTTCCAAATCTTTTTGACGATCCAGAGGAAAAAGGGTATCGGTATCAATGATATTATAGACAACGTCTCCTTGATTTTTACTCACCATGTTGAGAACATTGATGTTCAAATCCGCCAAAATACCAAGCACGGAATTTAACATTTCAGAGTTATTTTTATTCAAAAAAACAAGGCGATGCTCTCCTCTTCGTTCCAACGACAGCGGTGGAAAATTCACAGAATTTTTAATATTTCCATTTTCGAGAAAATCAATCATTTGATGAGCGGCCATCGTCGCACAATTTTCTTCTGCCTCCTGGGTACTCGCTCCCAGGTGTGGAAACAAAACCGCATCATCTCGACCAATCAGGCTCGGATGTGGGAAATCTGTCATATATTTTGACAACTGCCCGCTTTCTAAAGCAGCGACTACGGCAGTTGTATCGACAATCTCATTCCGTGAAAAATTCAACAATCGGCTCCCTTTTTTAAAAGAGGCGAGCATTTCCTGATTGATCAAATTACGTGTGGATTCCAAGGCAGGCAGGTGCAGAGAAATATAATCCGCTTGAGCAACTAAGGCTGAAAGGCTCTCCATGTTTTGAACATTTTTCGACAAGCGCCAAGCCGCTTCAATCGAGAGTGCAGGATCATACCCCAGGACCTTCATATCCAGGGCTAAAGCGATTTCCGCAACCATTGATCCGATTGCGCCAAGCCCCGCAACTCCCAATGTTTTTCCAGCAAGCTCCTCACCGACATAATTTTTCTTTTCTGCTTCCACGCGTTTGAGCATTTCGGCAGGGTCGTCTATTTTCAATGTTTTGACGAATTGAATCCCTTTGGTCACATTGCGAGCACCCAGCAATAAAGCCGAAAGCACCAATTCTTTAACGGCATTGGCATTCGCGCCCGGAGTATTGAACACCACAATGCCGCGATGAGTACACTCTGCGACCGGGATATTATTCACGCCCGCTCCCGCACGAGCAATCGCTTTGAGATGAGGCGTCAGATCTTCCGAAGATAGGCGGTGACTTCTGACCAAAACACCATCTGGCTCTCCGATTTCGTTTGCAATCTGATACTTCTCTAAGTCAAACGGCTCTAAGCCTTTCTCCGAAATCTGATTCAACGTTAAAATTTTAAGCATCTTTCTCACTGAATGAATGGTTTACCTATCAAATCACAGGATAGGCGTGGTGGGGTAGCGTTTTTCAGATGAATTTTTTCTGATTTTTTAGACACACTTGAAGGCAAGAAAATAAGGGCAACTGGCTGAAATGTCAATTTTTCAATGCGTCCCAATCCGCGAACTCCCTTTATTTCAAAGGAGGTTTGGCTTGTGTTTATCGGCGGTATGCGTTTTTTTAGAAAGGCCGATCCTCCCTAGAATATTTCTTTGATTCATCGAAAAAACGAGATGCGAAAAAACGATTTATACATGCGGATTGCTTTTGGTGTCTGGTTCGTCATTGCCACCCTGCAAGCAGATCCGGCGGGGAAACAATCCGTTTGGCTCCCGCTTTGGCTTGCCTCTCTGGCAGTCCTGGCTTGGTTTACTTATCAAGACTGGCAAGAGACTCGCCAAGAAAAATCAGACACCGCAGAAAAAACCAACAAAACCAATCCCCTTTAAAATCGCCTCAATCCGCTTTTTTCAAGACGCTTGTCTTGTCAATCTCCAGCCGCTCAATCGTTGCGACAATCACTTTTGTGGTGTGGTCAAATTCCAGGTTCACGAAATGGTTGACCTCTTTGAAGCCGAGGGTCGTGCGTGAGAGCGTTTCTGGAATCAAACAAACAGAGAAATGATCCTTTTCGACATCCACCACGGTCAAGCTGATCCCATCGATGGTAATCCATCCTTTGGGAACCATGTATTTATGCCATTGCGGCTCATGCTGAATGAGCACTGTTTTATTATTTGGTGTTGTGCGAATCTCCTGAATGGTGCCAACTGTATCGACATGCCCCATCACATGATGCCCCCCGATTTCATCACCAACGCGGCAAGATCGTTCGATATTCACACGATCTTCGTTTTTTAAAGCCCCGATGTTGGTGCAGTCAAGGGTTTCCTGAATGACATCAAATTCAGCATGGCCATTCTGCTGGCTGACCACCGTCAAACAAGTTCCATTGATCGCCACACTCGCCCCGATTTCCAAACCTTCACTCAAATCCTCTAACGCAATCGTGATCCTCCGCCTGCCAACCTCTTCTGTGACGGCTTCCACTTGACGCAACCCTCTCACTATCCCCGTAAACATCGCTTCATTCCTTTAAAATTTAACACTGGCGACCGCTTCTTTTTGGTTGAGTTATTTTTTCCAGAAAAGATTTTAACACACCTGAGACTGCCATGCAATTCGAGCATTTCGTCTTGGCGTCTTTCTCAGAAACATTGTTGCTAGACAGCGTTCAACACCTCTGGTAGATTATCTCACACCGAATCTTTTTCTTTTTTTAGATAGCCCTTCAATAATATAAAAAAATGACTGACCAGCCCCCCGCTCTTGAACAAAAACTAGCAAAAATCCTGAAACAATTGGAACAGCATCAAGTCGATCTTTATCTCGTCCCTTCCGTGGATGAACATTTGAATGAGATGGTTCCAGACGACAAACAACGCCTCAAAGCCATTACTGGTTTTTCGGGTTCTGCCGGAACCGCTGTGATCTGCCGCTCTGGAAAACATCAACTGTTTGTCGATTCTCGCTATCATTTACAAGCCGCTCAGGAAGCACCCAACGCTTTTTTTGAAATCCAAAAACTAGGCTTGCGCGATGTTCCCACAGTCGAACAATGGTTGACTGAAGCAGAAAAAAAGCAAGGTTCTCTCAAAGTCGGATTTGACCCCTTTACGATCAGCCCGAAAACCTACCGTCTCTACCAAAAATGCTTGACCTCAAAAGCCTCACAATTGTCTCCGATGCTCCCCAATCTCGTGGATCAAGTTTGGGAAAATCGCCCAGAAGCGCGATGCCAACCGTTTTATCTGCTTGATGATTCTTGGACTGGAGAAACAGCCGCATCGAAATTGAAACGCATTCGAGAAAAAATGCGAGAAAACGGCGTCCAGGCCCTCGTTCTGAGCAAATTGGATGAAATCGCCTGGGTCACCAATTTACGAGGGAGCGACATTGCCCGCAATCCTGTCTTTGAGGCGTATTGCATCATCGAATTGGAGCAGGCCACTTGTTTTTGTTTGGCAGATGCACCTGAAACGGTTCAGGCGTATTTGAAAGATTGGTTTCAATTCAAACCTTATTCCGCTTACCAAAACTCTCTGCAATCTTTATCCAATCTCAAAATCTGGCTCGACCCTGCTAGCACGACGATGGGAACGTATCTTGCGCTTCAGAAAACAAAATCGCCTCAAGAAGTCGCAGCTTTTCAATATGAAAAAGTCAATCCGATTGTCTTGTTCAAGGCCTTAAAAAATCCGGTTGAAATCAAGCAAATTCGCAAAGCACACCACCATGCCGCTTGCGCCAAGATTCGCAGTTTTGTCCGACTCGCTCACCACCTCGAACAAAACGAATCTGTCAGTGAAAAAGGCTACGCGGAGATGTTGTATGAAGAATACGCTCGTGAAGAAGGATTTGTCGATCTCAGTTTCGATACCATTGCGGGATTTGCGGACAATGGCGCAATCGTGCATTATTCAGACCCCAGCCCAAACAAGAAACTCGAATCAGGCCACATGCTTTTGGTCGATTCTGGCATTCAAATTGCCGGAGGCACCACCGACGACACGCGCACAATCGCGATTGGAAACCCCACTGAAAAACACCAAAGACTCTACACCAAAGTCTTACAATCTCACATTCGCTTGGCCATGCAAATATTTCCAGAAGGCACCAAAGGCTCTGCTTTGGATGCGGTCGCACGCTCTGCTTTGTGGAATTCAGGGTTGGATTATGGCCACGGCACCGGTCATGGAGTCGGAGCCTTTCTCAATGTCCATGAAGGCCCGCATAGTATTTCTCCTTTATCCCATGCGATGGATTTCCAACCGGGGATGATTGTTTCCAATGAACCTGGCTATTATGAAACCGATTGGGGTGGCATCCGCTTGGAAAATTTATATGTGGTCGTTCTGCTGGAAAACATGCCTCCGCATCCGGGGGGTAAGTCCTGGTTGCACTTCGAATCCTTGACCTGGATTCCTTTCGATCATCACTTAATCGACTCGCATCAACTCCACGCTGATGAACTTCAATGGCTCAACGAGTATCATCAACAGGTTTGGCAGGAAATTTGCCCTTATCTTCAGGGAGCGGATCTGGAATGGCTTGAGAGAGCTTGCAAACCAATTTCAGCCTAGATTTTAATTTGCTCATCGGTCAGAAATTCATGAAATTTTACAAATACCACGCACTCGGCAATGATTATCTAGTGATCGATCCTGCCGATAATCCGAATCAAATCACGCCAGCACAAACCAAACGCATTTGCCATCGGCATTATGGAGTCGGCTCCGACGGCATTTTATGGGGTCCCTTAGCAACCGACACTGGCAACTTTGCTCTTAGAATTTTCAATCCAGATGGGGGGGAAGCTGAAAAAAGCGGGAATGGCCTCCGTATCTTTTCTCGCTATCTCTGGGACAAAGGGCTGGTTCACGAAGAAGAATTTACGATTGTCACTCCTGGCGGAAACGTGATTTCCCAAGTCCATCCAAATGGCAAGATGGTCACGGTGGCAATGGGTCAGGTCAGTTTTGATAGTGAAATTATCCCCGTCATTGGCCCTGTTCGTGAAGTGCTCAATGAAACCATTGTCGTCGCTGGGGAAACACTCAAATACTGTGCGGCGACCATTGGAAATCCCCATTGTGTCCTCTTACGAGAATTCCCCTCTGAAGAAGAAGCTCGACGGCTTGGCCCGGCCATCGAAAATGACCCCCGTTTCCCCAATCGAACCAATGTTCAATTCATGAAAATCTTGGATCGCCACAATATCCAAATCCATATTTGGGAACGCGGCGCAGGTTACACATTGGCCTCCGGCAGCAGTAGCAGTGCCGCCGCCGCAGTTGCTCACAAATTGGGCTTGTGCGATTCACAAATCGGAGTCCATACCCCTGGGGGCACCGTCAATATCACCGTTTCTGAGAATTTTGCGATCACGATGACAGGCGCTGTCACCAAAGTGGCAGAAGGGATTCTCGCGGATGAGGCATTGCAA
>WASW01031580.1_pt1 | contig 15710 bp, 15 predicted proteins | sample 5698521 | NCBI WGS metagenome assembly WASW01 (sample SAMN11175560, study PRJNA528189) | sponge metagenome | isolation source: marine sponge | host: Leucetta | place: Antarctica: Western Antarctic Peninsula, King George Island | collected 2013-01
AACCTGCAGGAGCGGGATAGTCTTTTTATGCCGAGTAAATCAAAAACGCTCATGAGAGCGTAGGATTTCGCACTCAGCCGAAACAAACCCCTTAGCCATCGAACTCGGTTATCCAACTGACTTGTGAGCAGATGTCCGCAAGTGGCCAATTTTGCCGCAAATCGATGGGTGTGGTCAGATATGTTTCAATATTCCGATAAATAGTATTATCGGAATATTAGGGGTAAATACCTTCTTGGCCGAAAAGGTGCAGTAAGGTTTTTCTCGCGTATCAATATATAAATTGAGTGCGTTATTGTTACGTTGTTTTTGTTATATATTTTGGTATTTCGCAATCCAATGAAGCGCCGTGATTGCTTAAGCGATCCCAGGACATATCAAAAATGATCGTTTTTGATACGATTTGAGAAGAGACGGCAGCAGAGTAGCCCAAAATAAATGTTGGAGTATTTGACAACATTATAAAGTGTTGGTATTATCTCCAACATGACTGCTGAACTATTACTCAAAGAACGCCATCAGGTAACAGAACACTCATTTGCCGAATTTCTGATTTGGCGCGTGCCGAAGCCAGTGACGGGATCAACCCATGAGTATAAATACAGTCTAGCTTATGTGGTCAAAGGCGAGTGTGTACTAAGATACGATAATGAAGCTGGGAAGGGCGATCATCGCCACATAGATGACAATGAAGAGACTTATACGTTCACAACTGCAAACAATCTCTTGGTAGCTTTCTGGAACGACGTAAACGAATGGAGACAAAAATGAATACTGTCACACTATCGGTCGCCTCTCGTGAAGATGTTAACCGCCGTGCTTTGGCTGCATTCAGTGGGGAAGAGCAGGGCGCGCATATCAGCTTTTCATCGGTGGATATGCTTTGGCAGACCTTAACTAAAAAACGCTGGGAAATTTTGCAGGCAATGACTGGGCAAGGCCCCATGTCAATTCGAGAAGCCGCGCGCCGGGTTGGCCGAGATGTGAAAGCGGTTCATGGTGATGTTCACGTGCTTCTTGATACTGGCGTACTTGACCGCGTTGACAATGGCCAGATTGAGTTTCCCTATGACAGTGTGCACGTGGACTTTATGCTGCATGCCGCCTAGCATCTAATCCAATCAAAATACACGAGAAGTAGGGCGGATAAAATGGAAGAGCCCGAGCGAGTAGGGCAAGCAAGACCAGACAAAATGGCCGACGATCTTGTTCAAAAACAAGGCGCCGACCGTGCCGTTGAAATCGCAATTGAAAATATATCCGAAGCCAAAGCAGCCCAAGATAATTACTCGCTCAGCATCTGGCGGGAAGTGCGCGCGCTGTTGAGATCGCGACATAAGGCACGGCGTGAAAGGGAGGGCGGTTGATCCCTTTCCTGAGATGCTGAACAAGACCACAGAGAACTGTCCGTCGTCATATAAATTGAGACAATCAATCTTTCTTCGCTCGAAGTCCTCAAATATTTATTAGATTGGGGTCTCCAACAATATAGGAATTATTTTTGCTCCGGGAGTACTTGGGGTCCATTGCGGTAGGGGGCGGTTTGACACCCTAAGGAAAATGGTCTCTCGTATTACGATGTGTTTGGGAACGATGAAGATTGTGAACGGGGTGCCGAAGCTGGAAATTGAGGAAAAAGCGTAATCAGATGGTAGATGAATCGATATTGGACCGTATAAACGCCCATCCATTTGACAAAATGCGGGGGGATTTGAATTCGATAACAGTACAGGACATATTTTGGGAAGAAGTTGCCGCTAACGATTTAATTGAAAACATCAAATATGCCAGAAAAATTTTAGGACCTAGAAAAGGTGCAAAAGGAAAAGTTTTTGAAAATGTAGATTTCGGTGGGGTCAGGTTCTTAAAATTAACATTTACAGATTGTTTTTTTATTAATTGTCGTTTTATAGGGACACAATTTTCTCAGGTAGAATTTCACGAATGCCATTTCCACAACTGCAACATGTGGAAAAGCGTTTTTGATGACGTCTATGTTCATGTGAATGCTTTTTCAAAGTGTTTGAATAATCTTAAACATGCCAATATTGGGGTGCATCTATTTTGTCTGACGTCAGACAAAAAATTAAAAAATTTTGCGCGGGTCTATCTCAATATAGAGGTCGTGCATAATTTCTCCCATTGGGTCTACCGAGCATGAACCTTTAAAAGTATGGAAGTGTAAAATGACCTTGCTACCCCCCCCTTACAATTGGCTGGTTTCACGCACCTAGATGAATTTAGGTACATCAGCGCTGGGTGACCCCCAGTGCCGTTGCTCTTAATTTGCCAGAATTCCGCTTCAACTTGGGTCATCCGGATTTTTCCACTCCCATAATCGCCGGATCCGACACCCTTATTAACTGGACTGGGATTTGAGATATAGGAAAAGATCCCGAATGAGGCAGATTTAGGCACGCGTATGCCTTAACTATTTTTGCGTACAATGGGCTCTATAAGAAAATAAAAAATGGCGACAAAGGACCCGGCGCTCCTTGGATCACCGTTTCTTGGCTCCACCGGTCCCCGGTCCTTACCTTCACGGGTCACGCACGCCTCCAATTATGACCGCTGTACACCGCAAACCGGCCGAAATATAGCCGCTCGTTTTTCAGCTCCTTATAGCCAAAAATGGCCATAACAATAGGGCGGCAATTGTCCTCAACTAACAACAGTGAACGTCCAGTGATCCTGACCTCGACGTCCTAACGGTATCCATTACTCTCTGGTTTAGGCGGTATGGATACTAGGCGATATGAACCCGGGCCTTGGTGCCAACGTTGTTTGGACTCAAGAGAATTGATAATCCCTACACTGCGCGCCTAAGATACTTCAAAACTTTGTCAGGAAAAAATGGCTGATCTGATTGTCGCCCATGGCGTCGTAATAACCGTTGATCCCGCGCGCCGCATTATTGAGGACGGCGCGGTTGTCATCAATGGTGACCGCATTGTTGATATCGGTTCCGCCGACGACATGCTCAAACGCCATCCGGCGCGCGAGATTATCGACGCACGCCGAAAGGCGGTCCTACCTGGGCTGGTGGATGCCCACGCCCATGCCGGACACGCCATGATCCGGACAATGGGCGGCGATAATCTTGATGCCTGGGAACGGGCCTGTGAGATCGCTTATACGGTAGCGTCCGATGAGGACTTCTGGTTCGCCGAAGCGCAGCTTGTTGCGGTTGAACGCCTGCGATTCGGTGTTACCACCGGGGTTTCCTTGCTTGGCGGCGGTGATACCATTATGCGCACAGATAATCCAATTTATGCCGATGCCCATTGCCGCGGTGTTGCGGAGGTGGGAACCCGCTCAATCGTCGCCATCGGCCCGACCCGGCCGCCGCACCCGCGCACCTATGCCCGCTGGGTCGATGATCGTCAAGAGGACTATCTCGTCGACTACGCCAATCAAATGGAAAGCTGTAGAACCACCATCGACCGCTGGCATGGCGCCCACAACCAATGCCTCAACATTGCCCTACTAACCCCGGCGCTTCGCGATGAACATGCCCGAAACCTGTCCCGTACCGATTTTGAGTTAGCGCAAACGCAGACCAGAGAGGTTCATGCCCAGTCGAAGGACATGGGTCTGTTGTTCACCCAGGATGGGCATACAACCGGCAGCATTGCGTTCGCCGATACACTCGGCATTCTCGGTCCCCATACCCTGCTATCGCACGCAACGGACATCACCGAAACGGAACAAACCCTGCTTGCAGACAGCGGCACCCGAATTGCCCATAACCCCAGCTCCAACGCTTCGGTGACCGGGCGCTGTCCGGTGCCCGAGCTGCTTGATCGCGGTGTTACCATCGGTCTCGGCTCGGACGCCACTGCACCCGACCGGTCTTGCGACATGTTCCGCCACATGCAACAGGCCATGCACTATCACCGCCGGCATTTTCGCGATGCCGCGGTTCTGCCGCCCGGCAAGGCGCTGGAAATGGCAACCATTGATGCCGCCCACGCCGTTGGCATGGGCGATCTTATCGGGTCACTGGAGATCGGTAAAAAAGCCGATGTCATCACCGTTGATTTAACCAGACCGCACTTGGCCCCGGCTCAGATGCCGGCCTACAGCGTTACCTGTTTTGCCAACGGCAATGACGTGGAAACGGTCATCATCGACGGGAAAGTCCGCCTGTTGGGTCGAACCGTCCTGTCGGTCGATGAAAACAAAATAGTCAACCGCGCCCATCACGCTGCGGCCCGGTTTGTTGAGCGGTCAAATCTTCAACACCTGTTAGCTATGCCGAAGAATTTTTGGGGCGTTAGTTCATAGTGCCTACGCCGGTGACCGGTGCAATCCATCAGTGCAGAATCAACCGATCTTCCAGTTCCCCATCGTCCGACAAAAATGCACCCAAAATACAATAACAACTCATATACAAACCCTCTTATTTTTTGGGACTATCTTGTATGCACTATGAACGCTCAATCATATTATCACCTCCGCAGTTGAGGTAGAAAAACCCCGGTATATTATTACAGACCCACGGGTGATCGACCTCGTTTGGGCAACTGGGCGCCCGACTGTCCAGCCCAGCCTCAGTCCTTTCTGGCGGAGAACAACAGATGCTCGCTATCGGGCGGGCACTGATGACCAACCCCAAATTGTTGTTTCTTGATGAAGCGACGGAAGGCCTAACTCCACTTGTTCGCAATCAAATTTGGGACAGCATCGAGTATTTGAAATCGCCGGGGCTAGCAATTTTGAATATTGATAAAAACATCGATCAATTGGTACGGATTGCCAATCGCCATATGACTATCGAGAACGGCAGAGTTGTCTGGTCCGGCTCTTCGCAAACCCTAACTGAAGACCCAGAGGTCACGGCGCGTTATCTGGGAATTTAAAGAAAACCCTCAGCTGATGCCTAAGCCCTAGGTCCGCCTCAGCGCCAGAACCCCTCCTTATCAATGGCGTGTAGGGCAGTCAGTTCCTCTTTTGTTGGAACAGGGGTTTCCTCTATGTCAGGTAGAGTATTGAGGCCCCATCCCGTATGGTCCCGAATTTCATCGACCGTTTGACCGGGATGATAGGAGGCGAGATGAAGTTCATTATTGTCACCGTGCGGACGGAGGATAGCCCGGTCAGTGATAACGGCCGCAGGACCGCCGTTCAGTCCCGCCTGCTTTCGCGTATTGCCGCCATCCAGAAATCCTGGTGAAGTGACATAGTCGACCCGTTCGACAAGGCGGCGTTTTTCGTGGTTCATAATCGCCAACGTTCGTTTCGAGAGTGCGGCGATATCCGCTGCCCCACCCGAACCCGGCAGTTTGGTTTTCGGGTTGTTAAAGTCACCTATGTAGGACGTGTTGATATTTCCGAAACGGTCAATCTCCGCCCCGCCAATAAAACCGGCATCAACGCGGCCCCGTTGCAGGAGACTCATGACTTGAATCAAACCAGTGGTCCAAGCGGCGTTTTGTTGATTAGCATTGTCCCCCATAGTGTAAAGCATGCCGTCGGCCGGTTGATAGCGGACAACCCCTGATTCAAATAACCCAACGGCGTTCGGCGCATGAGTCAGGCGGGCCACGCCAAAGGCGGTAATCGGCAGACGCATGCCGACAAAAACCACCTCGCCGTCCCGGATCTCCCGCGCCGCGGCGACAATCATCAGTTCCTGCACGGAATAGTCTGTCATCGCCTCACTCCGCCGCATAATTGACCGGCGCGCTGAGCGCATCACCAGTAATCTTTAAATCTTCCAGCCGGGCACCCAACTTTGTCCGATAGGCATCATGATCTGGAATGTCCAAGACCCACTCCTTCAGCCAGTCTAGGAACCCGTCGCGGGTTCGTGATGCCCTATGGTAGTCGCCGAAAAAAACCGTGTCGCGCCGCCAACGCCCCGTCATGGGAGCGGGATGAATACCTGCGGGAACATGGCAGACGGCTGTCGTCAAAAAGCCCGGCACCAGAACCCGGCTAGGGTCTGAGGCAATAACATCCGGTGCGACGATTTCATCAGCCAGCACGATCAGTTTTTCGGCCGCCATCGCAGCCTCAAGAATCAATCCCCTGCTGCCCCAATGATGGTTGTTTCCGGACGGGTCGGCACGCTGCACAGCGATAATCGCGACGTCGGGTATCAGTGGCGGCACCAGCACGACCTGTTCTCCGGTTTGTGAAAACGGATTTTCTGCAAGCCGGTGATCGGGGTTGGACTTCAGAATATCGGAACCAAGAATTGAGCGTAACGGTGCATAGGGCATCCCATAAGCTCCAGCCATCAGCGCCATGCCGAGTGAAAAATTAGAATGGTCATGGACCGTTACCTTATAGGGCTCTCCCTGTTCAATGGACCGGCGATAATTATGCCCCAACCCGCCGGAGACATTGCCGACCCAGGCACCAGTGATTTCCGAACAGCAGCCGGCGCCGATCAACATGTCGGTGGAAGCATCGGATATTGGCGCGATCATATTGAGACCGGTTATGTTCTGCCGAATAATTTCATGGCTAGCGGCAAACGGAACTTCGGGTTCCAGGCAGGCGCCGAGGACAACGCTGTCACCCTCTCGCACATGCTCAGCGATGGCCTGTTTCAGGCTGATCAATTTGTGTGTCATGTGCATTCGACCCCAGTGACCCTAGCGCAGTTTGAACCGTTGAATTTTCCCGGTTGCCGTTTTTGGCAGCTCTTCGACAAAATTAATCCAGCGCGGATATTTGTATTTGGCGAGTCCTTCCTTGCAATGAGCCCGCAGTTCACCCTTGGTGATATCGCTGGCGTCCGACGGGTCATTTAGAACGATGTAAGCCTCCGGTTTGATCAGGTTTTCATCGTCCTCTCGCCCGACGATGGCGGCTTCCAGAACCTTCGGGTGCTCGATCAGTTTGGCTTCGATTTCGAACGGTGAACACCAAATTCCACCGACCTTCAACATGTCATCGTTACGCCCACAGTAATGATAATAACCGTCTTCATCCTGAATATAGGTATCTCCTGTATTGAGCCATCCATCGACCATCGTTGTTGCGGTTTTCTCCGGATTGTTCCAATATTTCATCGCAGTTGATTGGCCCTTGATGATCAACTGACCACTGTCTCCCGGGGCAACGTCCTCACCGTCATCACCTGTAATCCGGGCATCATATCCCGGCACCATGCGGCCACTTGTCCCTGCCCTGTAGTCGTCTTCGCGGTTCGAGATGAAGATGTGCAGGGCCTCCGTCGAACCTATGCCATCCAGAATCGTCGTATTAGTTTTATCCTGCCAGCGCTTAAACAAATCACCGGGCAGCGCTTCACCAGCGGACACACAGACCCGCAATGACGAGAGATTTCGCTCTGCTTCGTCCAACGATTTTAATTGGGCCGCATATAGGGTTGGCACGCCGAAGAAGATGGTCGGCTTGAAGGTCTCGATCGTATCAAATGTAGCCGCTGGCGTCGGCGGTCCGGGAAACAGAACGGCGCTGGCGCCAGCCCAGAGCGGAAAGGTCATGCCATTGCCGAGACCATAGGCGAAAAACAGTTTGGCCGCGGAGAAACAGATATCTTCTTCCCGGACGCCAAGGGTGCACCGGCCATAATATTCGCTGGTAACGACCATATCGCGATGCAGATGAATGGCACCCTTTGGGGTTCCCGTGGTGCCGGATGAATATAGCCAGAAGCACGGAGAGGCGGACGTCGCCGGCGCCGCTTCGAGCGTATCGTCCTGATCTGACATAAGCGATTGCAGGGTCTGCCCGTCGCCTTCGGTTCTGAAATGGTGGGCTGGTTTGGGATCGGTGGGTTCGAGAGCGGGTTCAACCTCACCGGCAAACTCAGGTGAATAAATTACGGCTGCGCACCCGGAATCCTCGATCATGAACCGGTAGTCCTTGGCGCGCAGCAGAGTATTGATAGGGACCGGAATAATTCCTGCCTTGATCGCCCCCCAAAACAGGAAATAGAACTCAGCACTGTCCTTGACCATCATCAGCATACGGTCCCCACCGGCGAGACCTAGGGACTTGAGCCCGTTACCCGCCCGATTGACACCAACAACGAGTTGACCATAAGAAACGGTTTCGCCGCCGACCGGGTATAGCGCAATTTTATCTGCCCGGCCTTCGTCGAGATGGCGGTCGATGAAGGAGACAGCAACATTAAAATTTGCCCCGTAGGTGATCGTCCCTGGAGACGTTGAACGGTCAATAGTTACGGTGTGGTCCTGCATGAAACTCTCCCAAATTTCCCGATTGAGTATGCGGGGCTATTTTTATGCTCTCCGCATCCCGATCTTTATTGATAAATCTCCAGTTTGCAATTCCGCGATAGTGTGTTCCTTCGTGCCGACAACACTTGCCTTAATTGAACCGGATATAGTCAAAATCTGCCGGTTGACCATTGATTCCTTTGGCTGGGGGCGCAATCCAGTTAGCAATTTCCCCCGGTTCCGTCACGGCTTTCATCAGAGACGTTACATAAGTCCGGTCTTCATCAGTCGGCAGCCAGCTTGTATGTTTGTGATCCCAGTCAGCCTCAGTGATGATAGTCCCATCGGGAGTCGCCTTAACCGTTGAGAACGTTCCAATTCCACGGTGAAATGCTCGGCTCGGCAGAGTCATTTTAAAATCGATTCCAGCCTCAGCAATGGATTTGTTCCATTTATTAACGCCCCTCTGGCAATCTCTAATATAATCATCCCGCAGGCGTTCATTGACCGCAGTCAAGGCACTTTGATCGGCGTAAATAACATTGTCGCCTTTAATTTCAGCAACTTGGTATATCGCATCTTTTAGGAGATGGTCATCTTCAATTCGTGTTTCCTGAAACCGCCCCTTGAGGCCCATGGTGAAATAGTTAGCCGCGTTGGTAGAGATTTCCTGGCCAAACAGATCAACTGAAACGCTAAAATGGAAATTGAGATATTTCTGGATCGTCGGCAGATCAATACCGCCGTGTTTGCGCACATCATCGGTCTTGAACTCACGCATAATTTGGCAGGCCCGTTGAATAACGCGGCCGACTCCGGTTTCGCCGACAAACATGTGATGAGCCTCTTCCGTCAACATAAACCGGCACGTTCGTGAGAGCGGATCGAACCCGGATTCCGCCAGCGATGCGAGTTGGAATTTGCCATCACGATCCGTGAAGTAAGTAAACATGAAGAACGATAACCAGTCCGGTGTCGGCTCATTAAAGGCTTCCAGGATACGCGGTTTGTCGACATCGCCGGAATGGCGCTCCAGCATGCCTTCTGCTTCTTCGCGGCCATCGCGGCCAAAATGTGCGTGTAACAAATAAACCATTGCCCAGAGATGACGACCTTCTTCCACGTTTACCTGAAACAAGTTACGAAGATCATAAAGTGATGGACAGGTCAGGCCGAGGTGGCGTTGCTGTTCGACCGAAGCTGGTTCCGTATCACCCTGGGTAACGATCAAGCGGCGCAGTTCCGCACGGTATTCGCCGGGCACTTCCTGCCATGCGGCGTCACCCTTGTGCATACCAAAATTGACTTTACGTTCCTCTTCCTGAGGCGAGAGGAAAATGCCCCATCTGTAATCCGGCATTTTCACATGGCCATAGTTGGCCCATCCCCCGGGCTCAACACTGATTGCCGTGCGTAGATAGACGTCCATCTGATGCGAGCCTTCCGGGCCGAGTTCTGACCACCATTGTTGATAACCCGGCTGCCATTTTTCCAGCGCTCGCTGAAGTTTGCGATCTTCCGCCAGATTAACGTTATTTGGAATTTTTTCTTGATAGTCGATGCTCATTGTTAATCTCGCCCATTCTTAGCTAAGTGGTTCTAAACCCGGTGATTGTCAAATTCGGCCTTCAGGCCTGTTCCAAACCGCTTCAGTGCGCCTTCATCTCCAACCGCATTGGGTCGCTGGAATATCCAGTTTTGCCAGGCGCTCAGACGGCCAAATATTTTGGTCTCCAGTGTTTCCGGTCCGGCAAATCTGAGGCTGGCTTCCATGCCGGTCAAACAGTCCGGCGAAAATCCGTTGCGCTCTTCTATCGCCAGCCGAACCTCGTCATGCCAGTCGATATCGTCTGGCACAAAAGTCACGAGCCCAAGCTTTTCGGCTGTTTCTGCATCCAGATCATTGCCAACCTCAGCCTCAATATTTTTGACGAGATCATCATTATTTAGAAACCGCGTACCAAGACGCGTTAATCCATTACACATGGTCAGCGGACCAAAATTCATGGCCGTCGGGCAAAGGGTTGCCTCACTGCGGCTGTCACCTTCAAACGTACCGTCGAGCATATAACTCCTGTCAGCTGCCAGAACCAGTTCCAACAATGTTCCCGTGAAACAACTGCCGGGTTCTATCAGTGTGATGATGCTCCGCGAGGTCACGTCAATGCGTTTGAAGACACGCTTCAGAAATAGAGTAACTTCGCGCACGTACCAGTCACTGGCGTGTTCGATCAATAGTGCATCAGCAGCAGCGACCGCATCAGCAGCACCACTGGTGGTGAACACCCAAGTACCGACATCTGTTTCATTGGCCCGAAGATGCAAGATTGCATCGTCAAGTTCGCGGGCAATTGCCATCGGCCAGAACGACACACCTTCATTGTGGATTGCCGTCACGTCACTGGGCGGCGGCGTATCCGGGGCCGCAACATTGATTGTTACTTTGCCCTGATTTCGCTCAAACGTAAGGCTGACATGATCATAGGTTACCACTTCGTTAGATATTGAGCGTTTAAGAGAGGTTAGTTCAATGCCTTTAGCGTCGACTGGGCGGTCGGATTTTTTTGCCAATTCGTTGGCCCGTGCATTGACCACATCATCCATTTTTGAACGCGGTACAATTTCATCAACCAAATTCCAGGAAACCGCACGCTTGCCGCGAATGCCCTCGGTCAGGGTGCAAAACACGTCGGCATGGTCTCGGCGTACGTGCCGTTTATCGACCACCCGGGTCAATCCACCCGTGCCCGGCAGTACTGCTAAAAGGGGAACTTCAGGCAGAGATACAGCACTTGAACCATCATCGATCAAAATGATGTGATCTGTCGCCAGCGCTAATTCATAGCCGCCGCCGGCTGCAGTGCCGTTGATCGCGCACATGTAAGTTTGGCCCGAATTTTCCGTCGCGTCTTCAATCGAATTACGCGTCTCATTGGTGAATTTACAGAAATTGACTTTATGGGCATGGCTCGATTTACCCAGCATGGTAATGTTGGCCCCGGAACAGAAGACCCGTTCCTTGCCTGACGTAATGATGACTGCGCTGACTTCTGGATGCTCGAATCGCAGGCGTTGTATAGCGTCATACAGCTCAATATCAACGCCAAGGTCATAGGAATTCAGTTTTAGTTTATATCCACCCACCAGACCGCCGTCCTCATCGACGTCCATAGCTAGTGTTGCAACAGCGCCATCAGTTGAGAGGCTCCAATGCCTGTAATCCATTGGATTTGTTAGAAAATTTATCATGCAAATAGTTCCAGCTTCCGTCGAAAAATGATGTATTACCCAATCATTATACCCTAACATACCAACAAGAGTCACTTAATGTCTAAATCGGTACTTAAATACTTATTTACATAGTGCTAAACTGGCAGCATCCTGTCAAGGCGGGGCGTTGCGGGGCGGGGCGTTGTTGAGAAATTTGATTGTTTGAAGGTGAGAAACAAATGCCTGTGATAGATGACAGCCTAACAGTTCGCAATTCCAAAGCCAAAGATGTCGCCGCAGTGGTAATTTTGGACGCCCGGATCACCGGACACAATAAAGCTGAATACTGGGCTGATATGTTTGAGCGTTATGGCAATCGCAGTGATCGTTATTTCCTGGTTGCTGAAGATGCAGATGGTGTTCTGGTTGGTTTCATTATCGGAGAGGTCCGGGCCTGGGAGTTTGGCTCTCCGCCCAGCGGCTGGGTGTTTGCTTTGGGTGTTGCCCCCGATGCTCGGTTGAACAAGGTAGGGTCGACCTTATTTCAGGCTATTTGTGTTTGTTTGAAATCATCAGGTGTTGATACGGTCCGCACCATGCTAGCCCGCAAGGACGAATTGAACATGGCGTTCTTTCGCTCACAAGGCATGATGGGAGGACCGTTTATCCAATTGGAAATGAGTCTTGGCGCTGCATCTAATGCCGAACAGGAATTGGGGGAAATATCTTGAGACTCCAAAAAGCAACACGATGCGCGCTGTTCGCGGTTCTCGAACTGGCACAGGATTCCACCCGTCAGATCTCGGCCGCCGATATTGCCGAAAAATATGATATCTCAGCCAATCATCTGGCCAAGGTATTGAGGGATCTGGCCCGTTCTGGTTTGGTTGAATCAATGCGCGGCGCGGGCGGGGGGTATCGCTTCTCCAGCAACCCCAAGCGGGTTACCTTGTACGAAATTGTTAAAATGTTCGAAGATGTTGAACAAGGGCCACGCCCGGAATCTGGTGACGACTCACCTATTGGTCAGGCGCTTAAACAAGTGACCACCGAAATAGATGAAATCGCTGTATCGACATTAAAATCCATAACCTTGTCAACATTGCTAAAACTTATGCACCGCATGGCAGCGGATGGTTCCCTCTCAGTCGAAACACAGTAATGCATCTGCCAAATTGATGACAATAGTTGACCTTGGATATACCCTGCATAATTGGATCAACTGAGATTACAGGTCCAGCACGCTTGATGGGCAGTGCTTAAATTTTTTCGATTGCCAGGGTAATGCCCTGTGCCGCAAATGCTTCGATCAACTCGATGACATCAAAATCGGTGATTTTATGTTGAGATTTGCCGTCAGTTTCTCTACCGCCAGAACTGGACTGATGCCCATAATGTTGGGGGATTCGCCAGCAACCGCCATTCCCATGATCCGCGCCTTAGGGTCGAGGGCATGAGTTTTGGCAGCATTTTCTAAAACGATCAATGCGCTGCAAGAGAAATCATTAACCCCGGACGCATTTCCGGCCGTAACGGTCACGCCCTGGCGAAAAGGCGTATTGAGCTTTGCCAATTGCCCACGCAACGTGTCGCTCCGCGGATGCTCGTCCTTGTCAACAATGATATCATCACTGCGGCAGTGAGGGATGGTAACGGGAACATTTTCATGAACGAGATTGCCATTGGTAGCCGCTATGGCCGCCTTTTACTGAGATCGATAAACAAAGGCGTCCTGGCCTTCTCGGTTGGCCTACTTTGGTCATCAACCAACGGTGTGCGGATATGGACATTCTATCTCTCTGGGTCTTTGATTTAAATATTACATATTTTGATGCTTCAATACCGATTAATATCTATGTCCGTATATTTATTGTGCTAAAGGGTGATTTTTCGACACAACAGGCCTCTAACGCAAGAACGACATAAAAAATTTGGTGGATATGCAGGAGAACACATACCTTTGATCAGCGTTAGTATGGGTTAATTGTTGCAACCACGGCGTCCAGGATAAGGTTGAATTTGAATAATAAGTATTGTCGTACTGAAATATGTGAAATAAGTTATCCAAGAGATCAACAAACGTTCGAAGGGGGAATTGCGCAATGAAAGAGTCCTTAAAAGAAGGCGTAACCACCAGTCGCACGCTTGAGGTAGATATACCGCGCACCATTGATTTCATGGGTGAAGCGCTCAGGGTTTACGCAACACCTGAACTGGTTCGTGATATCGAGCATACGTGCCGGGATTTGTTGCTCGAGCATCTCAACGAGGGCGAGGATTCTGTCGGCACTAGGGTTGAAATCGACCATACCGGGGCCACCCTACTGAATATGTCAGTGACCTTATCGGCGGCTATCAAATCTGTCGAAGGTCGCCTGATCACTTTTGAGGTTACGGCTGAAGACAGTGTTGAGAAGGTTGCCAAGTGCACGCATACTCGGTTTGTTGTCGAGACGTCTAAACTGGAGGAGAGGCTCAAGGCAAAGGCAGCTAAAATTTAAGCCGTTCTGTCAAACCTAAGCTATTAAACCATGAGCAAAAACACCCCTTCTGATCGCCGGGAAGTTGCAACCTATTGTTATCAATGTGTGGCCGGGCCAGACCTGCTGACCGTAAGTGTTGAAGATGGGGTGGCGACAGAGGTGCAGCCCAATTTTGCCTCTGCCGAAATTCATCCGGCGGCCGGAAAAGTTTGTGTCAAAGCCTACGGTCTGGTTCAGAAAACCTATAATCCTCACCGCATCACGAGCCCGATGAAACGGACCAATCCGAATAAAGGTAAAGATGAGGACCCAGGGTTTGTTGCCATTTCCTGGGATGAGGCGCTTGATCTTGTTGCCGACAAACTAAACGAATGTCGCGACAAAGGCCTTAACGATGAGGCCGGGTTTCCGCGCGTTGCCGCCAGTTTCGGCGGCGGCGGAACGCCAACATCTTATATGGGAACGTTCCCGGCTTTCCTTAGCGCCTGGGGGCCGATTGATGCCGGGTTTGGCAGCGGTCAGGGCGTTAAATGTTATCATTCCGAACACCTGTATGGTGAGTTCTGGCACCGGGCATTTACGGTTGCGCCCGATACGCCGCTGTGTGAATACCTGCTGTCGTTTGGCAGTAATGTTGAGGCATCGGGCGGTGTTTGCGGTGTTAAACGTCATGCCGATGGCCGTGCGCGGGGTATGAAACGGGTTCAGTTAGAGCCGCACCTGTCGATCACCGGGGCCTGTTCAGCCGAATGGGTGCCGCTGCGTCCCAAAAGTGATCCGGCCTTTCTGATGGCGATGATCCATGTTCTGCTACATGAACGCAAACCCATCGAACTTGATCTTGATTTTATTAAACGCCGGACCTCATCATCCTATTTGCTGGGTGAACAAGGATTTTATTTACGCGATCCAGAAACCCGTAAACCGTTGATCTGGGATGCCAAGACCGGTAGCGCGGTTCCGTTTGACACTCCGGGGGCGGACCCTGAGATCAATCCAGATTTTGTCGTGCCGGTATCTATTGAAGAAGGCGCCGACGGGGCCGAGTGGACTTACGACAACATCAAAACGCAAACCGCCTGGCAGAAACTGGTCGACCACACCGCGCCGCACAATCCGGCATGGGCGGCGAAAATCTGTGATATCCCTGAAGATACGATCCGCCGTATTTCTGGCGAATATCTGAACCACGCGCGGATTGGCGAGACGATTGAAATTGACGGTCGTACGCTTCCTTACCGGCCTGTGGCCATCACGCTGGGCAAAACTGTCAACAATGGCTGGGGCGGGTTTGATTGCTGCTGGGCCCGCACCTTACTTGCCTGCCTTGTCGGTGGTTTGGAGGTTCCGGGCGGTACGCTGGGGACGACCGTGCGTCTCAACCGCCCGGCGTCATCGCGTCAAGCCAGTGTTAAACCAACCCGCGACGGCTTTATGGACTACCCCATGAACCCGACTGATAAGGACAATTGGGAAGACCGTCCGAGCGTGCGTAATGCGCATCGAACGCTGGTGCCGCTGAGCGCCAATTCTCCATGGAGCCAGGCGCTTGGACCAACGCACCTGACGTGGATGCTGCAGGAAAAAACGCCGGAACACTTTCCCAAAGCGACGGCCCCCGATGTATGGTTTGTCTACCGGACCAATCCAACCATATCGTTTTGGGACACGGAACAGATTGGTAAAACCATCGCCAAGTTCCCGTTTGTTGTCTGTTTCGCTTATACACCGGACGAAACCAATCATATGGCGGATGTCCTGCTGCCTGAATGCACGGATTTGGAAAGCCTCCAACTTATCCGTATCGGCGGGGCCCAAAATTATGAAAAAGATTGGGGGCAACAAGGGGGTTGCC
>WASW01083294.1_pt1 | contig 15709 bp, 21 predicted proteins | sample 5698521 | NCBI WGS metagenome assembly WASW01 (sample SAMN11175560, study PRJNA528189) | sponge metagenome | isolation source: marine sponge | host: Leucetta | place: Antarctica: Western Antarctic Peninsula, King George Island | collected 2013-01
ATATGAGTCTGCCATTAGATGCGCGGCTGTTTAACCATCTTAGCTCTCGCCGGATTAATCTTGGTGTAAGCTTCAACTTCATTTTGCTTGACGCACTAATGCATTAAGCGCTTTTACTTCTCTATTGGTTAATAAGTGATGTTGGCCTTTCTTTAGAGCATCGTCTAACGCTATTGATCCGAATCTTATACGTATTAATCGCGTAACACGTAAACCTTGAGATTCAAACATACGCTTAACTTCGTGGTTTCGTCCTTCTTGCAACACTACTTGCAACCACTGGTTTGTGCCTTTACTTGGGCGCTGTTTTACATCTGTGAATTTAGCAACGCCATCATCTAGGTGCACACCTTCTCTCAAGTTGTAAATAATTTCTTGGGTAACCCGACCGTACACACGCACCATATATTCTCTGTCTACTTCTGCACTAGGATGCATTAGTGCGTTAGCTAGCTCACCGTTAGTGGTGAACAATAATATTCCTGACGTTGTTAAGTCTAGTCGCCCGATAGCAATCCAACGCCCTTCGCTTAGTTTAGGCAAATGGTCATAAACCGACTTTCTTCCTTCAGGATCTTTGCGTGAACAAATTTCATCGTCTGGTTTGTGGTACTGAAGAAACTGCGTTTCTACTTCGCTCTGTAGCGTGACGTTAACGCCATTAATAGTGACGGTTGCCACACCTTCAGAAGTTTGGCCTAACTTCGCAGTCTTACCATCAACTTCAACTAAACCCTCTTTTATCCAGCGTTCAATTTCGCGACGTGAGCCGACGCCCATACGAGCCAGCACTTTATGTAATCGTTCAGCCATATTTTTGAATAAACAAGAGGTTATAAGATGCGCATTATTATGCGCGGATTAAAACACGCAACATTAGGATTGCGTAAATTCAAAAGCTAAGTTAGAAAAGTAGTTTGCGCCGCTAGCTCTAATGACGCGTTTCAGCCTCTACGCCACCTTCAATGACCTCTAGCTGCACTGGTGCATCGGGTTCTTTTTGCTCTTCGACGTCCATGAATTCTAATTCAGGGTGAACTTGATCAAGGTCTTTTATTTCAGCAAGAGAGGGAAGTTCATTAAGTGTTTTGAGATTAAAGTAATCTAAAAACTTTTTAGTCGTACCATACATAGCTGGACGACCTGGCACTTCTTTATGACCTAAAATTTTAATCCACTCACGTTCTAACAATACTTTAAAGATACTGCTACTGATGGATACGCCACGCACATCTTCTATCTCTGCACGCGTGATGGGCTGACGATAAACAACCAGCGCTAATGTTTCCATAAATGCGCGCGAGTATCTTGGTGGTTTTTCAACACGAAGTCTTGACACCCACTCTTGAATTTCAACACATGTTTGATACCGGTAGCCACTGGCGATTTTCATCAATTCGTAACCGCGATCTGCGCAATCCTCTACCAACTCTGAAATTGCTTTTTGCACGTCATCTTTCGATGGAATCTGCTGGTCATCTTCAAATAACTTCAGCAATTGATCTGCGGTTAACGGATGGTCTGCGGCAAGCAGTGCTGCTTCGACAATATTTTTTAATTGCTTAAATTCCATCATTTTCTCCACCTTCTAGGACCTCGCCTTCAACAACTTGGCCAGCTGGCTTTATATAAATTGGCGCGAACATTTCGGACTGTACGATTTCAATCATTCTGTCTTTTAACAGCTCTAAGATAGCAGTGAAAGTCACGATCACACCATCACGCCCTTCAGCCGCAGTAAATAAACTGGAAAATTCAACAAAATCATCAACCGCCAAACTACTGAGCACTTGCGTCATTCGCTCTCTTAGCGAAAGTGTTTCTTTCTTGATTTCATGTGCCGCATACATTTGTGATCTTCTTAATACTTGCTGTAGTGCATGCATTAAATCTTTCAACTCTACTGTCGGCAATTTTTCTTCAACGACTACTTCAGTCTGCATGACGTTAATCTCTAACACGTCACGTTCAACGCGCGGAATTTCATCAATATCTTCAGCTGCTTTCTTAAAGCGCTCATATTCTTGCAAGCGACGAATTAACTCAGCGCGAGGATCATCTTCTTCGCCCTCTTCAACCGGGCGCGGCAATAACATACGTGATTTTATTTCTGCCAACATGGCCGCCATGACCAAATACTCAGCGGCTAATTCCAGACGTATGTCTTCCATTAGATCAATATATTCTATGTACTGCTGGGTAATATTGGCAATTGACAGCGTCAGAATATCTAAATTCTGACGCTTAATCAGGTATAGCAATAGATCCAGCGGACCTTCAAATGCGTCTAAGAATACTTCTAGTGCATCGGGCGGGATATACAGATCTTGCGGGGGAACGGTAACAGGCTCGCCGCGCACCATGGCGAATGGCATTTCATTCTGCTGGGCTTGCGGGGCATCCTCTGATGCAGGTTTTGATTGCTCTTCTGTCATTTAATACTTTATTTACCTTGGGATTATTGCTGCAGATTTTTCTATCTGTAGACCAATCCTATGGCCTTACGAACGTCCTCCAGTGTATCACGTGCAATGTCTCGTGCCTGCTCACAACCATCGTTGATAATATTTTGCACGGCGTCTAAATCTTGTTCATATTCGCGCGCACGTTCCTGAATAGGCTCGAGCTCTTTTTGTACCGCATCTATCACTGGTTGCTTACACTCTACACAGCCAATACCTGCGGTAGTGCAGCCTTTCTTGACCCATTCCTGAACTTCAGAGTCGGAATAGACCTCATGCAACTGCCACACTGGACACTTGGCAGGGTTCCCAGGATCAGTCAGGCGCACTCGCGCCGGATCGGTTGGCATAGTGCGCAGCTTGGTTGCTATTTGCTTAGGATCTTCACGTAATGAAATTGTATTGCCATAGGATTTAGACATTTTCTGCCCATCTAATCCTGGCATTTTTGAGGCCTGTGTAAGCAATGCTTGTGGTTCAGGCAAGATAATTTTGCCGGTGCCCTCCAGAAACCCAAACAAACGTTCGCGGTCACCTAGAGAAATATTTTGCTGCGATTCCAATAGTGCTTGCGCCACGCTAAGTGATTCCATATCACCCTTTTCTAGATATTCTTTACGCAAGTTCTTATATAGCTTGCCATTCTTTTTACCCATTTTAGCAATCGCTTGAGCCGCTTTTTCTTCAAATCCTTGCTTTTTGCCATAGATATGATTAAAGCGCCGCGCCACTTCACGCGTGAGCTCAACATGCGCCACTTGATCTTCCCCTACCGGCACATTACCAGCTTTATACGCAAGAATGTCTGCCGCTTGTAGCAATGGATAGCCTAGGAACCCATACGTCGCTAAGTCTTTTTCTTTTAGCTTCTCTTGCTGGTCTTTATAACTAGGGACTCGTTCCAACCAACCTAGCGGTGTCATCATTGACAGCAATAAATGCAGCTCTGCATGCTCAGGCACACGTGATTGTATGAATAAAGCTGCGGTACCAGGCGATACTCCTGCCGCCAACCAATCAATCACCATATCGGTCACGTGTGCGGCGATTTGTTCACTGTGATCGTACTCGGTGGTTAATGCATGCCAATCTGCGACAAAGAAATAACACTCATGGGTATGTTGAAGTTCAATCCAGTTTTTTAATACACCGTGATAATGACCAAGATGCAGCTTTCCTGTCGGCCGCATTCCAGATAACACACGTTGATTTTGAGCAGTCGTGGTAGGCATTAGAGAAAATTAAAGTCCAACTGTTTTAGTAATAAATATTTGAAAAAAGGATAATGGTCCCTGCAAGAGACGGCTCAATACACCCATTGCAAGTAGACCAAAAATAATAACCATTCCATAAGGCTCAATTTTCGCGAACATCATACTTAAGTTATCAGGCAGTACGCCTGACAGTACTCGCCCTCCATCCAGCGGAGGGATGGGAACTAAATTTAGCACCATCAATATCAAATTAATAACTAGCCCAACTTTACCCATTTCTAGCAGAATCATGCGCACCAATTCTGAATCCACCATAAGGCCCACTTTCATAGCAATTGCCCACATAAATGCCATCACAAAGTTAGATGCAGGTCCTGCCGCAGCAACTAGAGCCATATCTCGTTTAGGATTATTCAACCTCTGCATGTTGATTGGAACTGGCTTTGCCCAGCCAAATAGAAATCCGCCCATAACAAACAGAATACCAGGCACTAACACTGTACCCACAGGATCAATATGCTTCATCGGATTAAGAGAAAGGCGCCCTAAACTGGCCGCAGTCGGATCACCCAAATAACGCGCGACCCATCCATGTGCAACTTCATGCAGGGTGATTGCTAATAGTACGGGGGGCGCAAAAAGCGCAATCTTGATAATCAATTCCATTGGTGAGCCGATTATACTGGCTTGGCAAATTCGACGCTATCAATAATCAAGGTAGATTAAATTCGCCTTTTCCCTGACGTAATATTTCATAGCTTGAATCCTCCATATTGACGACGGTGGTTGGTTCAAATCCACAATTTCCACCATCAATAATTAAGTCCACTTTATTTCCAAGACGGTCGCGCATTTCTTCTGGATCCGTCATGATGGTCTCGTCACCTGGCAATATTAGTGTGCTACTCATCAATGGCTCACCTAACTCTTCAAGCAAGCTCAGCGCCACCGGATGATCTGGAATACGCAATCCTATGGTCTTACGCTTGGCCACCTGCATGCGACGCGGCACCTCACGTGAGGCTCGTAATATAAAGGTATAGGCCCCAGGCGTATAATTGCGTAGCAATCTAAATGTCGGGTTGTCGACAAAGGCATAATTCCCTAACTCTGATAAATCCCTGCAAACCAAGGTGAAATTATGTTTGTCATCCAGCTCTCGGATACGGCGTATGCGTTCTAAAGCATCTTTATCGCCAATATGGCAACCAAATGCATAACAAGAATCCGTAGGGTAAACAATCAAAGCACCTTGCTTGATCATTTCGACCGCACGCTTAATTAAGCGTAGTTGTGGATTAATCGGGTGGATTGAAAGATATTGACTCATCGGGTTGACAGAAATTTGGTTAGATCTATATATTTGAGATTAATTATTCCGCTACAATACGCGGCTCTCGGGTTAAATACCTAATTTAATTTACCAAGCAATCAACCAATCACAATCAAGGTTTCAGGATGAAATTTTTAATTGAGTTTTTACCAGTCATTCTATTTTTTGCTGCCTACAAGCTGTATTCGCTAATTCCCGCACCGATCATAGAATCAATCAATGGCTTAACGCCTTTTTCATTCATTCCCGGCAACGAATCAGATTCAATTTATTTCGCCACACCTGTCGCGATCGTTGTTTCTGGCGTTACTGTATTAATTCATTTCCTTAAGCATCGCGGCTTCAATCAAAACCAAACAATCACTTTTGTACTTTTCCTTATTTTTGGAGGAGCTACTTTGTTTTTACGCGACCCAACTTTTATAAAATGGAAACCTACCGTTATCAACTTAGTGTTTGCATTAATATTCCTGGGCAGCTCATTTATCGGCAACAAGCCTCTTGCACAAAGGTTCTTAGGTAATGCTATTGAAGCACCTAAAAGCATCTGGAACAAACTCAATACGGCTTGGATTATTTTCTTTGTTTTTGTAGCAGCAATTAATCTCTATATCGCCTACAATTTCAGCGAAGAAATATGGGTGAATTTCAAATTATTTGGAATGATGGGCCTTACCATTGCCTTCATTATCATCCAGATGATTATATTAAGCCGCTTCATTACCGTAAAACCCGAAGAGTGAACTAAACATGTGGTATGCAATCATAAGTGAAGATGTTGAAAACAGTCTAGAAAAACGCAAAAGTGCACGTTCAATGCATATTGAACGTCTACAAGATTTAGCCAATGCAGGCAAACTACTCACCGCCGGGCCACATCCTGCGATTGATAGCGAAGACCCCGGTGATGCTGGATTTACTGGCAGCCTAATCATTGCTGAATTTGACTCATTGGGCGATGCGCAAACCTGGGCTGATGCTGACCCATACATTGACGCCGGCGTTTACAAACAAGTCACCATCAAACCATTTAAGAAAGTGCTACCTTAGCAAAATCTTTAGGAAGAGCTAATTGATTAGCCTCTATTATGTTGGCAGGCACTGTCAGTGAATTGATTAAACACACACCTATGGCTGCATAACAATGAATCAGCGAAGCATTCAACCACTGTAGAACACAATCGATTAAAACCATCGCAACAGCAACGCATATTAAAACTAAACGGCAAACGAAAAATTGAATTTCACCTAAGCCGAATATACTTAATCTTGCAGTTGATCAACTACTCTTAGAAGCAGAAGATAAAACTTGAAGCACTCAGGAGCGAGAACGTCTTCCACTAATAATTCTTCATCACAAACACACTATCAACTCTAGGCATTAGCCACCCAAAAGGCATGATTGGAATAACAGTCGTATTAACACCTGCCCCGGTGAAACTTGGACTAGATATAGACATGATTCGCTCAACGCTAAACTAAGAAATTGCTGCGTTCTTCTGCAACAAAAGCGAACTCCAGTTTAAGGCGGGGCATTTTCAATGTCTGATGAGGATGGTATTCGTGGGCAGTCAATCGAAGATGATCGTTATAAACTAAACCTCAGCCTAGATTTCAATCTAGGCATAGATAGTGACGATGTTGATCTACGAGAAGGCATGGATAATGTCGACCGCATGTTACAAATTGGTCCGTCTCTAGAAGTCACTCTATCCGAAACTGAAAATACTCGATGGGAATTATATTTACCTGTACGAGCTAATTTTGGCATCGATGGCAACGGCATTGATGAATCAGGTTTCACCTTTTCACCTAACTTCAGCTATTTCAGAGAATTTGATTAACTCAAGCAGCCTTGGCGAGTCGGTGTCTCAATTTACCCCCCAATGAATGTCAAAATATTTGCTATGGTGTACCGCCGTCAGTAGACCTGCATACTCAGCAAATAGTGGCTATTCAGGTTAACGACCACTAATGACATTGAGATCACGCAACCAAGATCGCGTTTGGATATGGTTTTCATGTTATGAAAACATAGAAGGCGCAGAATTTGACGACTCTCCATTAGCTTAAACCAATTATGCGGTCAATCTGGGCTTCATATACAACTGTTTCCTGTTTAAATACAAGCGAACCATCTCTCACTAGAATATTCGCAAATAACCTAATATAGTAAGGTTTATAATCAGCATTAGCATTTAATGTAACAATCGACTTGTTTTAACGAACCGCTAGACGGCTTTGCTGTGTATTTTTATATAGATTAATATGCACACACACAACTTTACTAACACAGGACAATCTTATGCATCGCTTCATACTAATTCTTTCGATTATGTGCTTATTTCTGATATCTGCATGTAATGAAATCTTTAATAGTTCTAACAGCTCAACACCAACAAACACTATTTCCCCAGACCAAATTGCGGCTACAGTTAACAGCATAATAATCAGCAAAGATGACCTAAAGCATTTCAAAGCACTTAAAGGCAACCCACAAGTTACCGATGACAAAATTTTAGACGAAATGATTGCAACAGAATTACTTCGTGAAGAGGCAGTAAAAGCAGGTATTGCTGATAAAGAAGATGTTCGCTTCCAAATCAGATTACAAGAATCAGAAGTATTAGCGCGCTTACTTATGCGTGAAAAATTTGAATCAATAAACTTTTCTGAAGATGAATTAAAAACTGCTTATAACGAGCAGATGAACGACAATGAAAGTCGTGAATTCAAGGCTCGACACATACTGTTAAAAACTGAAGATGAAGCAAAAGCAGTGATTGAAGCACTACGCAACGGCAACGACTTTACTGCACTTGCCAAAGAACGCTCAACTGGCCCTTCTGGTCCTAACGGCGGTGACTTAGGATGGTTTCAAGCTTCACGCATGGTGCCGCCATTTGCACAAGCCATTAAGATTATGAATAAGGGTGATGTTTCAGTGACTCCGGTTCAAACTGATTTTGGCTTTCACGTGATCAAGCTAGACGATACTCGTGAACTAGACAAACCCACTTTCGAATCTAAGCGTGATGAGCTTCAGCAGTCACTTATAAGAGAAGCGATAAATAACTACATTCAGGAAGTCCAGTCTCGCGCGACTATTAGCAAAAGCTGATCTTCATACGAAAATAGTTGCTTCTGGCCAAATATTGTTCAAGAATGCCTATTCCAGACCTCTACAAATAGGTCTGGAATTACAATTACACTCGACATCAATCGAGGAGGAGCTCAAATGAGGAATACAACAGAAGCACCACAAGATTCGGTATTACGCAGACATTGGCAGGCGTCTAGAGAGATTCAAGCGAGCTCCACACAGTCGCGATCCACTTCTAGCAACACACAGTCATCAAGTGGTTTTTTTTCTTGGATAAAATCTTTATTTGGTTAGTCAGTACAGAGATACACAAGGACGTGTCATTCTGCGCTTAAACTATTTTGCGCGTGCCTGATAAAGCCGTATAGCAACCGACCATCTTCACAATAATACCTACGGGGAATGGCGCTTAATTCGCGTGACTGCAAAAGAATACCGCCACTAGTTGGCGTGCATGAGTAGATATCTTTATATTCCGTAAAGACAACTTCTTCATCTTTATCAAAACACATTCTCTTATTTGTAATTAATAACTTCCCGTCACCAAAATTTTCCAACTCAAGTGATTGTTTATCTTTTTTCGGCATCAGACTTTCTACTACCTGCCTAATAACAGACCATTGGTGTTTATTTTTTATAGGCTTTACTTGCTCCAGAGAACTATTATTAAAGCACCACCAAAGTTGCTCATTTTCTCGCAAACTAATTGAAAAATTCGCTGAATTACAATTACTCTCTGGCAACCGCTGACTATGCAATTCCTGCATAGCTAATAAGTTTTGTTGCTGAAAAATAAAATGCTTATTTACAAATAGAGTTTCATTGGGCGAAAGTTCACGCAACACTTCAATCCAATGGGGAATATCGATCGAAGCACTTTTATTGTTCTCAATATAGTGTTTAGAAAAATATTCTAAGGATCGATTTAATGTTCGTTGTTGCGCTTCTGCTGAAAATTCACATTTTGCAACTTCACTTGTAATCGTACTTGCTAGCTGAGCAGATTCAACTTTACCCAAACCATCAATTAAGTGATTAGCGATAATTTGATCGGAAGCATTGTATTGTTCGAAACAATTTTTATGCAGGGAATAAAAAAGGCCCGCCGACTTTCCACAAAGTATGCAGGCCCCCATATAATTTTTGAAATTTTACTCTTACAAGAAGAAAAACTAACTACTTACTCATCATCAAGCTCATCATAAAGATCCGTATTACTCGGTGGCGAGCCATCATGCACCAAGAAATCTCTACGATCCAAGTAAGCTTCACGAATAAACGTGTATTTATCCGTTGATATCTCGTCAACGGTTTCTTCTAGTGATAACAATTCTGCTCTTACGCTGACAACGTCTAACGCAACAACCGCAATACGCTCACCTGTTTTGATCTCAACATAGGTGAGTGGATTCAACAGCGCTTTATCAACTATCAATGATGGTGAATCTCGTAAAGTAGACGGTCCAAAGAGAGGCCACATAATATAAGGACCAGATTCCATCCCCCATGCACCTAATGTTTGACCAAAATCTTCGTCATGCTTCGTCAGTCCCATCGAGCTGGCAACATCAAAAAAACCGAGAATTCCAATCGTGCTATTTATCGCTAAACGACCAATGTCCGAGAAGGAATTAGACACTTTACCCTGTAGTAAATTATTCACAGCGACACTTATGTCGTCTAAGTTATCAAAGATGTTACGCACACCAGTTTCAACGAATTCAGGGGCAATTGCTTTATATCCCTTGGCTGCAGGTTTTAATAATGCTCGATCCAAGCCATCGTTAAACCCATACATGCTTCGATTAAAGCCTTGCCACGGATCACGCTCATCGGCAATATATTGTGTGCTTGCGCAACCGCTAAGCATCATTACTGTGCAGGCGAATAACACTACACAAATTTTAGACATTCCCTTTGTTGACACTGACATCTCCTCCATATCAATCTAACCCTATAATTTTATTTCTTTAATTGTGCCTGTATACGCAATCTTAATGCATTAAGCTTAATAAAGCCTTCGGCGTCTTTTTGATCATACGCGCCTTGATCATCTTCAAATGTGGCTATCGCCTCACTGAACAAACTTTCTTTCTCTGACTTACGGCCAGTGACGCTAATACTACCTTTGTATAGCTTTAAGCGCACCTCCCCAGTGACACTTTTTTGCGTCTGATCGACGAGCGCTTGTATTGCCAATCGCTCAGGACTCCACCAATACCCGTTATATATGAGCGTGGCATATCTCGGCATTAAATCGTCTTTTAAATGCGCAAGCTCTCTGTCTAGGGTAATAGACTCCAATGCACGATGTGCTTTAAGCAACACTGTCCCCCCCGGCGTTTCATAGCATCCTCGAGACTTCATCCCCACATAGCGATTCTCAACAATATCTAAGCGCCCTATGCCGTGACGACCTGCTCGTTCATTCAATGTTTTCAACATGGTCGCAGGAGATAGTTTCTCACCATCTAGCGAGACTGCATCACCATTCTCAAACCCCAGCTCTATATATTCGGCTTTATCAGGGGCTTGCTCAGGAGATACGCTCCATTTCCACATATCTTCTTCAGGCTCAGTCCAAGGATTCTCCAACGGGCCACCTTCGTATGAAATGTGCAGCAAATTAGCATCCATCGAATAAGGCGATTTACCTTTACGCTTCTGCTCTACAGGAATTCCGCGTTTTTCAGCATATGCCATTAAAGTTTCGCGCGAACTCAAATCCCACTCACGCCACGGTGCGATAATTTTGATGTCAGGGTTTAGTGCATAAGCTCCCAGCTCAAATCTAACTTGGTCATTACCTTTTCCGGTCGCCCCGTGTGAAATCGCATCAGCACCTGTTTCACGCGCAATTTCAATCAATCGCTTAGCAATCAACGGCCTTGCGATCGAGGTTCCTAACAAATACTCACCTTCATAAACGGTATTACAACGAAACATCGGATAAACAAAATCACGCACAAATTCTTCACGTAAATCTTCGATATAAATTTCTTTCACGCCCATCTGCTGTGCTTTTGCGCGTGCTGGCTCAACTTCTTCACCTTGGCCCAAATCAGCGGTGAATGTGACTACTTCACACTCATATTGCTCTTCTAACCAGCGTAGAATTACTGATGTATCCAGTCCCCCAGAATAAGCAAGGACGACTTTTCGAATGTCTGTCATAATGTTTTGTAGTTTGGTTAAGTGCGAATTTAGCCAAGCATTATATCGAATGATTATTCGAATCACACATCAAGAATCACAATTTTATAAAAAACTTCATGCCCACTCAGCACAATATCATTAATAACGATATCGAATTCGTCCCTATGGGCAGTCGCTTTCGAGGCTTCTGCCCGGTAGTGGTTGATGTAGAAACAGGCGGTTTCAATGCACAAACCGATGCATTACTAGAAGTCGCAGCTATTATTCTAGGGATTGATGCCCAAGGAGTACTCTACTGCAAAGAGTCCCATAGCATCCATATTCAGCCATTTGAGGGCGCCAATATGGAACCGGCATCACTAGAGGTAAATGGCATTGACCCTTTCCACCCCTTGCGTATCGCCTCACCCGAAGATGAAGCACTTAGATCAATTTTCAAGCATGTGCGCAAAGCTACTAAGCTAAATCGCTGCAAACGCGCCATTCTTGTCGGACATAACGCATCCTTTGATTTGAATTTCTTGAATGCAAGCGCCAGCCGAGCCGATGTGAAGAATAACCCTTTTCATCATTTCAGCTGTTTTGACACTGTTAGCCTAGGTGGAATGGCCTATAGCCAAACTGTTTTATCCAAAATCGCACAAGCATCAGGACTACCTTGGGACAACGACGAAGCTCATTCAGCCCTTTATGATGCGCGTATGACTGCCGAGATATTTTGCAAAATCCTCAACACCTGGAACCATAAAGTAGAAAATATGATACCCATGTCTGATCCAGGTTTAATTAACGAAGAACTAGAAAAAGTACAAGAATAAAATAATTACTAATTGATAAATTTCAATGCCTAAAGCAAGTGAACTTAAACGAGGAATGGCTATTGATATTAATGGCATACCTCATGCCGTTAAGAACGTAGAAGCTAAAAGCCCCTCTTCTAGAGGCGCGACAACACTCTACAAGATACGCTTCAAAAATCTCAAGACAGGGTAGAAGCTAGATGAATCTTATAAGAGTGATGACCTGTTAAAAGAAGCCGACTGTATTCGCGTCCCTGTCCAGTATTCATACACTGATGGTGACAACGTCATCTTGATGAATTCTGAAGATTATTCTCAATACGAAGTCAATCTTGAACATATCGAGGATTTGATGGTTTATGTTACCGAAGGGCTCACGGCATTACTTATGGATGGTGTTTTACTAAGCGTTGAATTGCCACAATCGGTTGATTTAAAAATTACTGACACTGCCCCTGGAATAAAAGGCGCGACCGCAGCAAGCAGAACTAAGCCTGCGACTTTAAGCACCGGGCTGGAAGTTCAAGTCCCTGAGTACATTGAAACGGGTGAAGTAATAAGAGTAAATACGGGAACAGGAAAGTTTATGTCTCGTGCTTAGCAGTGTATTTGCTAGCAAAACTGAGTAGAAGCCCCGCTTTTACTCAGCTTGTATTGTTTTAATTATTTTTCTGTCGCTTGTTTAATCATTTTCTGCAATTCGCCTTTCTCAGCCATCTCAAGCGTGATGTCACATCCACCGATCAATTCGCCGTTGATATACACCTGCGGAAAAGTCGGCCAATCAGCAAAGCGAGGAAGATTCTGAAAAATCTCAGGGTCCATTAAAATATTCACATAAGCAAATTCGTGTCCGCATTTTTTCAATGCTTCGGCGGTACGCATAGAAAAACCACACTGTGGCATTTGCGGAGTTCCCTTCATATAAACAATGACAGGGTTCGCTTCGACTTGCTCTTTGATTCTGTCTAACACATCCATACTGATATCCTTAAATAATCTACGCTGAATTTTTAAACATTCTAATCTGACAGCATGACACTGACTACCTATCGTGAGGGATACCCAGCACCATCAACATTGACCTGCAACCACTGCTCTAACAACGCCATATGCCACACTTTACTGCCTTGCAAGCGAGTGTGATATTGATCAGGTGCTGCGAGCAATTTATCCACATATTCGCGTGAAAACAGGCCGCGCTGAATACAGGTGTCCGACATCAATGTATCGCGCACCATTTCTAAAAAGTCACCACGTACATATTTCAACGCTGGCATTGGGAAATAGCCTTTGGGTCGATCAATCACAGAATCAGGGATCAACCCACGCGCAATTTCCTTAAGCGCAAACTTGCCACCATCTCGTAGTTTCATTTCTGCTGGCATTTGCATGGCGAGCTCAACTAACTCGTGATCCAAAAATGGCACGCGCGCCTCTAGTCCCCATGCCATTGTCATGCTATCGACTCTCTTCACTGGATCATCGACAATTAATGTGGTCGTATCAAACTGGAGTACTGCATCAATAAATGACTCAGAATCACTTTTTTCTAATGCTTCGCTGACTAACTGGCTAGTGAAGTCTTGTTGTACGTATTTGGCATTAACTGTTTTAGCATACTCATCAAAATCACGGTCGAAATAAAACGAAGAAAAGCGTTCAATATAACTCCCTTGCGCAGCCTGCATTTTCGGATACCAAAAGTATCCTGCAAAAACTTCATCTGCTCCCTGGCCCGACTGCACTACTTTTATGTCTTTACTCACTTGTTCAGCTAACAAATAAAATGCCACTGCATCTTGTGCCACCATGGGCTCTGGCATACAGCGAATGGCTTCTGGCAGCCTTGTTAACACTTGATCATTGGCAATATGGAAACGCTGATGCTTTGTCGAGAAATGCTCAACCACCGCATCAGAATATTCAAATTCATTACCACGCTCTTCTGGCTGATCTTCAAAGCCGACGGAATAGGTATTTACTTCACCGTGTTTTTGCGCCAACAGTCCAACTAACAAACTAGAATCTAACCCGCCGGATAACAGCACACCCACAGGTACATCCGCAATTTCCAATCGACGATCCACCGCTAACTGCAATGCTTGCTGGATTCCTTCAATCCATTCTTGCTCACTTCTTCTTTCTGTTCGACGCGCAGACAATTCCCAGTAAGCCTTAGGCTCACTCACGCCAGTTGCATCTATCCACATAAAATGGCCTGGGGGTAATTTACGTATGCCTTTTAATATTGTTCTTGGTGCAGGCACAACAGCATGCAGGGTGAATTGATGTTGTAGTGCTTGCGTATCAATATCAGTATCAATATCGCCCGTGGCTAGTAACGCTTGCGTGTTTGATGCAAACAAAAAAGATTCGCTAGTCTGACTATAGTAAAAAGGTTTAATTCCAAGCCGGTCACGCGCCACAAATAATTTCTGGATACGCTCATCCCAGATAGCAAAGGCAAACATGCCAATGAGTTTTTCTACGCATTGCTCACCCCAAGTCTCATAAGCCTTTAAAATCACCTCGGTATCACCCGATGAAGAAAATTGCATGCCTTGCGCCTGCAACTCTTTACGTAACTGAGGATAGTTATAAATAGTGCCATTAAATACAATAGAAACAGATTTATTTGCATTATGCATTGGCTGCTGGCTTGCTGATGACAAATCAATAATCGACAAGCGTCGATGTCCTAAGCCAATTTGTTTATTACTATAAACACCTTGGTCGTCTGGCCCTCGTCGCTCCAATTGCACGAGCATATTATTAATACGTTGCTCGCTGGCAGATTGGCCACGCCAGGTTAATTCACCACATATTCCACACATAATTTTTATCTAGCTTCCATTACTGTCTCAGCACAATCAAAGGCGCCACCAGGTGTTTCAATACGCACACAATCACCCGATCTTACAGACAAAGAAACTTTGCCTTTAATTAACCGATCATTTAAAAAATTCTTCCCAGGATTTCCCGACTCTCCGCCATGTAATCCATAAGAAGTATATATTCTTCGTTCACTTAAAATAGTCACTCTTATTGCTTGCAAGCACTCAAATTCTCGAATCATTCCGCCGCCAGCATTTTTCTGACTCTTCCCTCCTAAGCTATTTCGAATTTCATAACGCCGCACGCTCACTGGATAATTCATCTCTAACGCTTCAATTGCTGTGTTTTGAGTATTAGTCATATGCGTTTGCCTCATGACAGATTGCTGTCGCTCCCGCACCAATCGAATTGATTGACAATTGCCTCCATCGCATGCCCCATACTGCTTAGATGAACGGGGATATGCGCTGCCTGCACACACATCTGCCCATTACTATCAAACAGGGCACAGCAATAGACCTATCGATCACGAATATTGGACGAAAAAGCCGCATGTCGTAGATGAGCATCCATTTTCTCACATAAAGCATTGATTTTATGAGTAAACAAGCTCAATCGGGCCATATTATAGCCATCAGGGATTGTTGTTTTTAGTAGTAAAACCTTCTATGGTTTAACTTGTTCGTTTATAAGGTTTTTGCAATTTTCTATAGAACTTTATATTTATAAAAATAACAACCACTTCGAGGTGTTACGTGAACCCACTAAATTCAGTATTAGGGACCATCATTGCAGGATTTGTT
>WASW01082257.1_pt1 | contig 15678 bp, 11 predicted proteins | sample 5698521 | NCBI WGS metagenome assembly WASW01 (sample SAMN11175560, study PRJNA528189) | sponge metagenome | isolation source: marine sponge | host: Leucetta | place: Antarctica: Western Antarctic Peninsula, King George Island | collected 2013-01
AACGTCGTCTTACCATGATCAACGTGACCAATGGTGCCGATGTTACAATGCGGCTTATTACGCTCAAATTTTTCTTTTGCCATGGTTATAATACCCTGTGTCGAACGTTAATAACTACCCGAGAACCTTAACCGGCCAACTTGGCCTGAATTTCCTCGGAAACCTGATTTGGAACCACTGAATAGTGATCGAATGTCATTGTGAATTGTGCCCGGCCCTGTGACATGGACCGCAAGGTATTCACATAACCAAACATATTTGCGAGCGGAACCTGAGCATCAATTACCCGGGCGTTTCCGCGCTGATCCATACCACCAACCTGACCGCGGCGACTGTTAAGATCGCCAATAATGTCACCCATATAATCTTCAGGTGTCACCACTTCGACTTTCATCGTCGGCTCGAGCAACTGAGGTGATGCCTGCCGGCAGCCCTCGCGGAATGCCGCACGAGCAGCGATTTCAAATGCCATCACACTTGAGTCAACGTCGTGGGATCCGCCATCATACAGTGTTGCTTTAAGGCCGGTAACCGGGAAGCCGGTAAGAACACCGGTATCCATGGCACTTTTAAGGCCCTTTTCAACACCTGGGATGAATTCACGCGGTACGTTTCCGCCGCTAACTTTGTTCACAAACTCAAATCCACTGCCGGATTCGAGTGGCTCGAATACAATTTTAACTCGAGCAAACTGACCAGAACCACCGGACTGCTTTTTGTGGGTGTAATCGATATCCGCGGTCTTAGAGATTGTTTCACGGTACGCAACCTGCGGCTGACCAATATTGGCTTCAACATTAAATTCGCGCATCATACGATCAACAATAATATCGAGATGAAGCTCACCCATCCCCTTGATGATCGTCTGACCGCTCTCTTCGTCGGAAGCGACCCGGAACGATGGATCTTCTGCAGCCAAACGCTGCAGCGCAATACCCATTTTTTCCTGATCTGCTTTGGTTTTTGGCTCAACCGCAATCTCGATAACCGGATCAGGGAATTCCATGCGTTCCAGGATAACCTGATTGCTTACATCAGAAAGTGTGTCACCCGTGGTTGTGCTCTTCATACCGGCCAATGCGATAATGTCACCAGCACGCGCCTCTTTCACGTCTTCACGTGAATTGGAGTGCATTTCAAGCATACGACCTACACGTTCTTTTTTGCCCTTAACGGTGTTTATCACCGTATCACCAGTGTTCAGCACACCGGAATAGATCCGGGCAAAGGTTAAAGTACCAACGAATGGATCGTTCATAATTTTGAAAGCAAGGCATGAAAATGGCGCGTCATCAGAATTTTCGCGCACTATTTCAATCGTCTTGTCTTTGACATCAACACCCTTGATCGCAGCAACATCTGTTGGCGCAGGCATGAAATCGACAACAGCATCAAGCAAAGGCTGAACACCCTTGTTCTTAAATGCAGTACCGTTAAGAACAGGAACAAACTTCCCGGCAATAGTACCTGTACGAATACACCTTTTCAGCGTTTCTTCGTCAGGCTCATTGCCTTCAAGGTAGGCTTCCATTGCCACATCATCGACATCCAATGCGGTCTCAATGAGTATTTCGCGGTATTCGGCAGCTTTGTCAGCAAGATATTCTGGAATCTCTTCTTCATGGAACTTAGCGCCAAGCGTTTCTTCGTCCCAAATGATCGCTTTCATTTTGACCAGATCAACCAGACCAAGATATTCTGATTCTGCACCAATCGGCAACTGAAGAACAATCGGTGCCGATCCTAGGCGATCAACGATCATATCAACGCAGCGATAGAAATCAGCACCAATACGGTCCATTTTGTTGACGAAACACATACGTGGGACGTCATATTTGTCAGCCTGACGCCAGACTGTTTCAGACTGCGGTTCAACACCGGCAACCGAATCAAATACGGCTACTGCGCCATCAAGCACACGAAGGGAACGTTCAACTTCAATCGTGAAATCAACGTGGCCTGGGGTATCAATGATGTTGATACGGTGATCGTTCCAGAATGTCGTGGTCGCGGCAGAGGTGATTGTAATACCACGCTCCTGCTCTTGCTCCATCCAGTCCATTGTAGCATTGCCATCATGAACTTCGCCGATTTTGTAAGATTTTCCGGTGTAATACAGGATACGTTCGGTTGTCGTGGTTTTACCGGCATCAATGTGAGCCATAATACCAATGTTGCGATACATATCGAGGGGAGTGGTGCGAGCCATGGGAACTACTTACCTTCTTGATTACCAGCGATAATGGGAGAAGGCTTTGTTAGCCTCTGCCATCTTATGGGTATCTTCGCGTTTCTTAACTGCTGCGCCGCGATTATTTGCGGCATCCAGAAGCTCACCGGAAAGACGTTCCGTCATGGTGTTCTCTGAGCGTTTGCGCGCCATATCAATCAACCAGCGAATTGCAAGAGCCTGGCGACGTTCATTACGAACCTCAACTGGCACCTGATAGGTTGCACCACCAACACGGCGGGAGCGAACTTCAACAGATGGTTTGATGTTATCGAGCGCTTCATGGAACATCGTCAGCGGATCATTGCTGGATTTCTGCGCGACAATATCAAGTGCACCATACAGAATAGTTTCTGCGATGGATTTTTTACCATCCAGCATCAGGCTGTTGGTGAATTTGGCAAGAACCAGATCCTTGAACTTTGGATCCGGAAGAATTTGACGTTTTTCTGCTGCGTGACGACGAGACATCTATACAGATCCTTAGCTTGGGCGCTTAGCGCCATATTTGGAACGGCGCTGACGACGGTCAGAAACACCCTGAGTATCCAACGTGCCGCGAATGACATGATAACGAACACCCGGCAAATCCTTAACACGGCCGCCGCGGATCATAACCACGGAGTGCTCTTGAAGGTTATGGCCTTCACCGGGAATATAACTGGTGACCTCAAACCCGTTGGTCAAACGGACACGAGCAACCTTACGAAGAGCCGAGTTCGGCTTTTTTGGGGTCGTCGTATATACACGGGTGCAAACGCCACGCTTCTGTGGGCACGCTTCAAGAGCAGGGACTTTCGTCCGTTTCTCGGGTGCCTTACGTGGTTTGCGAACTAGTTGGTTAATTGTTGGCATACGTGTCGTCCAATCTTCTTACGGGGCAATTCACCGAAGTGCATAAATAGAGACCACAAAATTCAAGAGCCTGCGACAGTCGCAAACCCTTGTGAGGCCTCAAAAATAAACGCAACACCGGAGAGCCCAGATACCCGGCGACGCCTAAACCAAATTTTTATTTCCAAACTCGTTTGTGAGACTGCGTCTGGATCGTTCGATCCACCACCAATCCCGCGAGTGGCCGGAATATAGTCACGGCCTTCTTTACCGTCAAGCCCTAAAATCAGCTGATTTTAAAGGCGTTCCGGCGGCCCGATGAGTACCGGGCCGCCGGAGATTAAAAACCGCGTATCTGTTACTCAGCGGGTTCCGAATCGGCGGCCGCAACTGGTGCTTCAGTGGCGGCGTCAGCAGCCAGTTGAGCTTCCAGATCTTTCTGTCGTTTCGCCTCAACCGCAGACTGCGCTTGATCACGCTCAAAAGCGATTCTCCGGTAGTTACTCATGATCGATCCGGTGCCGGCTGGAATCGGGCGGCCAACGATGACGTTCTCCTTCAAACCGATCAAATTATCGATTTTACCGGACACAGCGGCCTCCGTAAGCACCCTGGTCGTCTCCTGGAACGACGCAGCCGAAATGAACGACTGAGTCTGCAGGCTGGCTTTGGTGATCCCCTGAAGCACAGGTTCCGCCTCAGCCACACGGCCACCATCTTTCTTGGTTTTGACATTGGTCCGGTCAAATTCCTTACGATCGACCAGTTCGCCGATCAGGAAGGTTGTATCCCCGCCGTTTGAAATTTCGACTTTCTGAAGCATCTGGCGAACGATCACCTCAATGTGCTTGTCATTGATTTTCACGCCCTGCAGACGATAGACGTCTTGAATTTCATTAATCAGATACTCTGCAAGCGCTTCAACCCCGAGAATTCTCAAAATATCATGCGGCACAGGATTACCATCCATCAACGGATCGCCAATACGAACGTAATCCCCTTCCTGAACGGATATATGTTTACCCTTCGGAATGAGATATTCGACGTTTTCTTCATCGCCATCAGCCGGAACAACGACAATCCGCCGCTTGTTTTTGTAGTCCTTACCGAATTCAACGCGCCCTTCGTTTTCTGCAATAATTGCATAATCTTTGGGTTTGCGGGCTTCGAACAGTTCCGCAACACGCGGCAGACCACCCGTGATATCCCGCGTTTTAGCGGATTCACGTGGAATACGGGCAAGAATATCGCCGGCATGAACGTCTTGACCGTTGTTTACCGACAAAATAGCGTCCACGGATAGGAAATAACGCGCTTCAAGACCGTTCTCGAGGGCAATAACCTCACCCTTTTTATCACGAATGGTGATTCGTGGTTTGAGTTCAGAGCCTTTAGGCAGCTGTTTCCAATCGATAACAACTTTGGATGCGATACCTGTCGCATCATCAAGACGTTCGGTCAGGGACAGCCCGTCTGTCAGATCCATATAGTTTGCAGTACCAGCTTTTTCAGAGACAACCGGCAATGTATAGGGATCCCACTCAGCGAGTTTGTCGCCGCGTTCAACTGTGGCATTATCCTTGATCAAGAAATGTGCACCGTACGGCACACGATGACGCGCACGTTCGCGGCCCTGCTCATCAATAATCGCCATTTCACCGTTACGGCTCATCAACACTGGAAGTCCAGCGGAGTTTTTAACCGTCTGACAATTGATAAACTCAGCTTTACCATTGATCGTCGCTTCAATGTTCGACTGCTCGGTTCCCCGTTGAACAGCGCCGCCGATATGGAACGTCCGCATCGTCAACTGGGTCCCCGGTTCACCGATGGATTGCGCGGCAATAACACCAACCGCCTCCCCTTCGTTGACTTCCGTCCCGCGGGCAAGGTCACGGCCATAACATTTACCGCAAACTCCCTCTTCCGTTTCGCAGGTCAGAACGGAACGAATACGGAGCGACTGCATATCAGCTTCTTCAAGCAGAACGCACAGCTCTTCCGTAATCATTGATCCGGCTTTGAACAATACTTTACCTGATTCAGGGTGAAGCGCGTCATCAACTGACGTACGTCCAAGGACACGTTCAGCCAGCGGAGCGATCGCTTCGCCGCCTTCAATAACCGAATCAACGGTAATGCCCAACTTTGTCTTACAGTCGTACTCACGAATGATGCAATCCTGCGCAACGTCAACAAGACGGCGCGTCAAATAACCAGAGTTCGCAGTTTTCAACGCCGTGTCGGCAAGTCCCTTACGGGCACCGTGGGTGGAGTTGAAGTATTCAAGAACCGTCAGTCCCTCTTTGAAGTTGGAAATGATCGGTGTCTCAATGATTTCACCGGAAGGTTTAGCCATAAGACCGCGCATACCAGCAAGCTGTTTCATCTGAGCAACGGAACCACGCGCACCAGAGTGTGCCATCATGTAGACGGAATTCAGATCAGCACTGCCTTCGGCCGTTGTGATACCTTTCATCATTTCATCTGCAACCTGATCAGTACAATGTGACCAGGCATCAACAACTTTGTTGTACTTCTCACCCTGGGTGATCAGACCATCCTGATATTGCTGTTCATACTGTTTGACCAACGCCTCGGTTGCGCCAACCAATCTTTCTTTGGCGGCTGGGATAATAAGATCATCCTTACCGAACGAAATACCGGCTTTACAGGCAAATTTAAACCCAAGCCCCATCATCTGATCACAGAATATGACGGTGTCTTTCTGACCACAGTGTCGGTAGATCTCGTCGATAACATTTGAGATCTCTTTTTGGGTCAAAAGCTGATTAAGCAATTCAAACGGAACGTTTATATTCCGCGGCAAAACTTCAGCCAACAACATACGACCTGGTGTGGTATCAACACGGGTGACAATAGGATCACCTTTTTCATCAACCGTATGATAGCGCGCTACAATTTTGGCGTGCAGACTAACTTCGCCTGCATCAAGTGCATGTTGTATCTCAGGGACATCAACAAACGCCATGCCCTCGCCTTTATCGCCATCAACACTAAGGGTCATATAATAAAGACCGAGAATAATATCCTGAGACGGTACAATAATCGGCTTACCGCTTGACGGGCTGAGGATGTTGTTCGTTGACATCATCAGAACACGCGCTTCGAGTTGGGCCTCTAGTGATAACGGTACGTGTACCGCCATCTGGTCACCGTCGAAATCAGCGTTAAACGCTGCACAGACGAGCGGGTGCAACTGAATAGCCTTACCTTCGATCAAGTGCGGCTCGAACGCCTGAATTCCAAGACGGTGCAGCGTTGGTGCACGGTTAAGCAGAATCGGGTGCTCACGGATGACTTCTTCAAGAATATCCCATACTTCTGGACGTTCTTTCTCAAGCATACGTTTAGCGGCTTTAATCGTCGTTGCCATGCCATACAATTCCAGCTTGGCATAGATAAACGGCTTAAACAGCTCGAGCGCCATTTTCTTGGGCAGCCCACATTGATGAAGTTTCAGTTCCGGACCAACAACAATGACTGAACGACCGGAGTAATCCACGCGTTTACCAAGCAAGTTCTGGCGGAACCGACCCTGTTTACCTTTAAGCATGTCAGCCAAAGATTTCAGAGGACGTTTGTTCGCACCCGTGATGGCCCGGCCACGACGACCGTTATCAAACAACGCATCAACAGATTCCTGAAGCATACGTTTTTCGTTACGGACAATAATTTCCGGCGCACGCAATTCGATCAGACGCTTCAACCGGTTGTTCCGGTTGATAACCCGGCGATACAAATCGTTCAGATCTGAGGTCGCGAAACGGCCACCATCAAGCGGAACCAAAGGACGCAGTTCCGGCGGCAATACTGGAACAACTTCCAGAATTAACCACTCAGGACGGGCCCCAGATTCGATAAAGGCTTCAATCAGTTTCAGGCGCTTGACATATTTTTTGCGTTTGGCTTCAGATCCGGTTTCCTTAAGGTCGACTTTCAGCGTTTCGAGCTCGCCTTCCAGATCGATTGCGGCCAGGATCTCGCGCAGCGCTTCAGCACCAATGCCGACTTCAAACGAATCTTCGCCAAATTCGTCCATTGCCGTTTGATACTGATCTTCGGTCAGCATTTCATGAAGCTTGAGCGACGTCAGGCCTGGTTCAACGACAACATAATTCTCAAAGTAGAGAACTTTTTCGAGATCCTTCAACGTCATATCTACGAGCAGACCAATGCGGCTCGGCAATGATTTCAGGAACCAGATATGAGCAACAGGTGAAGCAAGCTCAATATGCCCCATACGCTCACGCCGTACTTTTTGAAGGGTGACTTCAACACCGCATTTTTCACAAACGATGCCTTTATATTTCATGCGTTTGTATTTCCCGCACAGGCACTCGTAATCTTTTACGGGGCCAAAGATGCGGGCGCAAAACAGACCATCGCGTTCCGGTTTGAACGTCCGGTAGTTAATGGTTTCTGGTTTTTTGATTTCACCAAATGACCACGAACGAATACGTTCCGGCGATGCGATTGAAATCTGGATAAGGTCAAACCGTTGGGTTCCCTGCGGTTGACCGAATATTTTTACCAATTCATTCATTGTGTTATCTCCTGAGGCCGGCGCGCTTAATTGAGTTCAACGTTAAGACCAAGGGAATGCAGTTCCTTGACCAAGACATTAAACGATTCAGGGATGCCCGCTTCAAAGCTGTTGTCACCACGAACGATGGCTTCATAAACTTTTGTACGACCGGACACATCATCCGATTTAACGGTAAGCATTTCCTGCAGTGTGTAGGCGGCACCATATGCTTCAAGTGCCCAGACCTCCATCTCACCGAAGCGCTGTCCACCGAACTGAGCTTTACCACCAAGCGGCTGCTGGGTAACAAGCGAGTATGGACCAATCGAACGGGCGTGGATTTTATCATCCACAAGATGGTGAAGTTTGAGAATGTAAATATATCCGACCGTAACTTTACGGGCGAACTCTTCGCCTGTGCGGCCATCGATCAAAGTTTCCTGCCCTGATGTATCAAGGCCGGCCATCTCAAGCATATCGACAACGTCTTTTTCAACGGCACCATCAAATACCGGCGTTGCGATTGGAACGCCGTTACGCAGGTTTGTGCTCATCTCAATGACTTCGTCGTCACTCAGATCCTGGATATCGTTCTTGTAAACATCGTCCCCATAGATCTCTTTCAACTTACCGCGAATTTCCTTGGTATCACTACCGTTCGCACGGCGGGCATCAAGCATATCGGCGATTTGTCTGCCAAGACCATGGCACGCCCAACCGAGATGGGTTTCAAGAATCTGTCCAACATTCATTCTTGATGGCACGCCCAGAGGGTTAAGCACGATATCAACGGGGGTGCCGTCTTTAAGATGCGGAATATCCTCAATTGGGATGATTTTCGAGATCACACCCTTGTTGCCATGACGACCAGCCATTTTATCACCGGGTTGAAGCTTACGCTTCACGGCAACAAAAACTTTGACCATCTTCATAACACCAGGGCTGAGATCATCACCGCGCTGCAGTTTATCCACTTTGTCTTCAAAGCGTTTCTGCAGAATGGCAATATCACCTTCAAACTGACCTTTAAGCGTCTCAACGTCTTTCATGGATTTGTCGTTAGCGATGACAATTTGTGACATCTGACCAACGGTGTATTCCTCTAAAACGTCTTCAGACAACTTGGTCCCTTCGTTAAGGCCCTTTGGTCCGCCTACAGCTTTTTTGTTCAACAACAGCGACGTCAATCGGGCCTGGAAACTACGCTCCAGAATTCCGCGTTCATCGTCACGGTCTTTGGCAAGCCGTTCGATTTCCGCACGTTCAATCGACAACGCACGTTCATCCTTGTCAACGCCGCGGCGTGAGAACACACGAACTTCAACAACCGTTCCGGCAACGCCCGGTGGCAGGCGCAATGACGTATCACGAACATCAGACGCCTTTTCACCAAAGATGGCACGAAGGAGTTTTTCTTCCGGTGTCATCGGACTTTCGCCTTTCGGCGTTACCTTACCGACCAGAACGTCACCCGGTTTAACTTCGGCACCAATGTAGGTGATACCAGCTTCATCCAGGTTTTTGAGGGCTTCTTCACCAACGTTAGGAATATCGCGGGTAATCTCTTCCTGGCCAAGCTTGGTATCGCGGGCCATTACTTCGAACTCTTCAAGGTGGATCGACGTGAAGACATCATCACGTACAATACGTTCTGAAATCAGGATCGAATCCTCGAAGTTATATCCGTTCCAAGGCATAAACGCGACCAGCACGTTACGGCCAAGCGCCAGATCGCCAAGATCTGTCGACGGGCCATCACCAATGGTATCACCGGCTTGAACGATGTCACCGACCTTAACCAAGGGGCGCTGATGGATTGCCGTGTTCTGGTTTGAACGTTGGAATTTCGACATGTTGTAGATATCAACACCGGTGTCGACGTGCGTTCCGTCATCATCGGCGCGTACAACAATACGCGTTGCATCAATCTGATCAACGATGCCAGAACGTTTGGCAACAACAGTCGCGCCGGAATCCCGGGCCACTGGCATTTCCATACCGGTACCAACGAACGGTGCTTCGGCTTTAATCAACGGTACAGCCTGTCGCATCATGTTAGAGCCCATGAGCGCACGGTTAGCATCATCGTTTTCCAGGAACGGGATCAATGCCGTAGCAACAGAAACCAGCTGTTTTGGCGATACATCGATGAAGTTGATGTCTTCCGGAAGCGACAACAAATAATCGCCGCCTTTACGGGAGCTCACAAGATCATTGACAAACTTGCCTTTGCTGTCGATCTCTTCATTGGCCTGAGCAACCGTGTAACGGCCCTCTTCCATCGCCGACAGATAAACAACTTCGTCCTTAACAACACAATCTTCAACTTTACGATACGGCGTCTCGATGAAACCGTATTTGTTGACCCGAGCAAATGTTGCCAAAGAGTTTATGAGCCCGATATTCGGGCCCTCAGGTGTTTCAATCGGGCAAATACGACCATAATGAGTCGGATGCACATCGCGTACCTCAAACCCTGCACGTTCGCGCGTCAAACCGCCCGGCCCAAGCGCTGAGAGGCGGCGTTTATGAGTGATTTCCGACAACGGATTGGTCTGATCCATAAACTGGGACAGCTGTGATGAGCCAAAGAACTCGCGCACCGCAGCAGCAGCCGGTTTAGCATTGATCAAATCATGTGGCATGACGGTGTCGATATCAACGGAACTCATCCGTTCACGAATAGCGCGCTCCATACGAAGCAGGCCAACACGGTATTGATTTTCCATCAACTCACCAACGGACCGAACACGCCGGTTACCAAGGTGATCGATATCATCAATCTCGCCGCGGCCATCTTTCAGTTCGACCATTGTACGGACGACTTCCAGGATGTCTTCTTTGCGCAAGATACGTACCGTGTCTTCTGTTTCGAACTCAAGACGTGAGTTCATTTTAACACGGCCGACTGAGCTCAGATCGTAACGCTCGGAATCAAAGAACAAGCTTTTGAACAATGCCTGCGCTGTCTCAAGGGTGGGCGGCTCGCCCGGACGCATAACACGGTAGATGTCGATCAACGCTTCTTCGCGGCTGGTGTTTTTATCAACGGCAAGTGTATTACGGATATAAGGACCAACATTGATATGATCGATTGCAAGAGTGTTGATTTCCGTAACACCGGCTTCATTCAACGCTTCCTGAATTTCTTCCGTGATTTCTCCGCCGACTTCAACGAAGATTTCGCCGGTTTCAACGTTGACGATGTCTTCGGCGACATAACGGCCAATCAGATCACCGTCTTTAACCAGAACTTCCTCGAGCCCTTTTTCTTCTAATTGAAGCAGCAGGCGCGGCGTCACTTTTTTACCGGCTTCAAGAACCGTTTTGCCCGTTTTCGCATTAACCAAATCTGACGTCAGTTTGGTGCCGCGAAGAACATCACCATTAAAAGAAGTTTTCCATCCGCGTTTAACTTTGGTGAACGGAACACTCTGGTAGAAATAATTGAGAACCTCAACCGGAGACATACCGGTTAGTTCAGCTGCATCCAACTCTTTACCGGACTTTTCAGCGGCGGCTTTTGCTTTAATCGCCTCATCGCTTTCAAGCGCCAGAAGAAGTGTCGTAACCGGAAGTTTACGGCGGCGGTCAATACGCACATAAACAAGGTCTTTGGCATCAAACTCAAAGTCGAGCCACGAGCCGCGGTAAGGAATAATACGGGCAGCAAACAGGAACTTACCAGAAGAATGGGTTTTACCTTTGTCGTGATCGAAGAATACACCGGGTGAGCGGTGCATTTGCGATACGATTACGCGCTCGGTTCCATTAACAACGAAAGTGCCGTTGGATGTCATCAAAGGCATGTCGCCCATATAGACATCTTGCTCTTTCACGTCGCGGATGGAACGCGCAAGGGTTTCTTCATCGATGTCCCAGACAACAAGACGCAGCGTCACCTTCAAGGGAGCCGAATAGGTCATGCCACGTTGCTGGCATTCCTCAACGTCGTATTTAGGATCTTCGAATTCGTAAGATACAAACTCAAGCGTACCACGCTCTGAGAAGTCATGGATCGGAAACACCGATCTGAACACTTCTTGCAGGCCTGCCTGATCACGATCAGCAACAGCAGTATGCCGCTGCAGGAAACTTTCGTAGGAGGATTTTTGAACTTCGATAAGATTGGGCATTTCAACCGCAGCCGCGAGGCGTCCAAAGTCCTTGCGAATACGTTTGCGCTCCGTAAAGGAAATAGCCATTACAGTACCTTCACCAACTAATTATGTCAGGGATCCTTTTGCACGGTGACCGCTCCCGTACAAAAAGATCTCAGCGATCCGCCAGCATTCAAATATTTGAACGGCCAACGAGGTAAAGGCGCCCGCTTTTCCCGGCTGCGGAAAAGCCATTTCGGGCGGACACCTAATCTTGTTTTATTCACCGGAACATCCGGTGGGTCTTATCTGCCGGAACAGCCTGATAGGGATTCCCCATCAGGCTGTAAGTCTTTAAATCGATTGAGGCCCGGCAGGAACCCCAATCGGGAACTCGATTATTTGAGTTCGACTGTCGCGCCGGCTTCTTCAAGTTTTTTCTTGATTTCTTCGGCTTCGTCTTTCTTAGCGCCTTCTTTGACAGCTTTCGGAGCAGCTTCAACCAGCTCTTTAGCTTCTTTCAGGCCGAGGCCCGTGATAGCGCGGACTTCTTTAATGACGTTGATTTTCTTCTCGCCGAAAGAGGCCAGAATAACGTCAAATTCGTCTTTTACTTCTTCAGCACCTGCATCACCACCGGCAACGCCAGCAGCAGCAACAGCAACAGGAGCAGCAGCAGATACGCCCCACTTCTCTTCGAGCATTTTAGAAAGGTCAGCCGCTTCCATAACGGTCAAAGCGGATAGTTCGTCAGCAATTTTCTGTAAATCAGCCATTGTTCAATAACTCCTTAGACTTGAACGTTTAATAAAGATTGGAAACCGGTAGTCACTCTTAGTCTTAACCTTGGGCACTTTTGGCAGCGATCACACGGGCAACCTGACCTGCAGGGGCTTGAAGCACACCCGCAATTTTGGTTGCTGGCGCAGAGATCAAACCAACAATTTTGCCACGAAGTTCATCAAGCGATGGCAACGTTGCCAACGATTTAACGGCATCGACACCAAGCACCTCGGAACCGAGAGCCCCGCCAATAACGACGAGTTTCTCATTTTCCTTGGCGAACTTGACGGCAACTTTAGCGGCTGCCACGGCGTCATCCGAATAGGCTATCGCCGTCGGACCCGTGAACAAATCGCTAATGCCTTCGTACTTCGTACCTTCCAAAGCAAGACGTGTGAGCCGGTTTTTGGTCACTTTGAAGCTCGCGCCAGCCTCGCGCATACGTCCACGAAGATCATTCATTTCTGCCACTGTCAGCCCACTATAGTGAGTAACGACAACCATGTTTGCTTCGTCAAACGTTCCGCGAAGAGTAGCGACCATGTCTTCTTTTTGTGTCCGGTCCACTAAACATCTCCAATACTTGGCACTTCACCTACACCATGTGGGCGAAATGCCTTTGCACAATGGTTCTCAGTTTTTTGGCCCGCTGGGCCGTCCAACTCAGAACCGACACGCCTGTCCAGTGCAATCGTTCAAGCCGCTAAAATGTTACAAGAACAAAAAAACGGTTTTCAGCACTGCCTATGAAGGCGGGAAACTCCCCTTAAACCGCATTACGCGGCACCTACAGTCTCGGACAGGGCGAAAGCCACTCAACCGAGCAGCTCTCTATGCCCTCCCGCAAACGCGAGAGGGAATTTCAAGATCAGCCTTTTAAGCCAGCAGACCCGTAACATCAATAGCAAATCCAGGCCCCATGGTAGAGGTCAAGCTTACCTTTTCCATGTAGGTACCTTTAACGCCGCTCGGTTTGGCTTTGGTAATCGCACCAACAAAGGCGATAACATTTTCCGTGATAGCGTCTTCGCTAAAACTTGTTTTGCCGATACCGGCATGAATGATCCCGGCTTTTTCAACACGGAATTCAATCTGGCCCGCTTTTGCAGCTTTAACTGCGCCAGCAACATCCGGGGTAACGGTACCGAGTTTCGGGTTCGGCATCAGGCCACGGGGACCAAGCACTTTACCCAAACGGCCAACAACCGCCATCATGTCAGGTGTTGCGATGCAGCGTTCGAAATTCATTTCACCTTTTTGAATGGCTTCCGCCAGTTCTTCGGCGCCAACCAGTTCTGCGCCAGCGTCAGTTGCTTCCTGCGCTTTGTCACCGCGTGCAAACACCGCAACGCGAACAGATTTACCCGTTCCATTTGGCAAGGCGACTGTACCACGAACCATCTGATCGGAGTGGCGTGGATCAACACCTAAGTTAATCGCGATTTCTACCGTTTCGTCAAATTTAGTTTTCGATGCACAGTCTTTTATTACTTTAACTGCAGCAGCAACGTCATACGTGGTCCCACGAGTGATATCGCCATATGCGCTTTTGAGACGTTTACCTTTGGCAGCCATTATACGCCCTCCACTTCCAAACCCATGGAACGCGCTGTGCCGGCAATCATTTTTGCGGCCTGATCAATATCAAAAGCGTTCAAATCAACCATTTTTTTCTCGGCAATTTCGCGAACCTGTTTCATGGTTACCCGTCCAGCGACAGCTTTACCCGGCGTACCCGATCCTTTTGCAAGCTTTGCAGCCTTTTTAAGGAAGTAACTCGCCGGCGGGGTTTTGGTCGTGAAACTAAAGGTACGATCACCATAAGCGGTGATGACCACAGGGATCGGCATCCCCGGCTCCATGTTCTGGGTCTCAGCGTTAAACGCTTTGCAGAATTCCATAATGTTCAAGCCAGCCTGGCCGAGGGCCGGGCCGATCGGTGGTGACGGATTTGCTTGTCCCGCCGGCACCTGAAGCTTGACGTATCCAGCTATCTTTTTTGCCATTTTATTCCTCAGTTCATTTCACATACATTGGCACACCATGCGCCAACTGAGTTGCGTGGTCCGATCATGGCTGACCTCCCACACGGGTTACCGGCACCTGCCGGTGATAATACTATTAGAGCTTCTCGACTTGTGCGTACTCAAGCTCGACAGGCGTTGCCCGCCCGAAAATTGATACAGACACTTTAACGCGGGCCCGTTCTTCATCGACGTCTTCGACCATACCGTTAAACGAATTAAACGGACCATCGCAAACCCGAACTTCTTCGCCAATTTCAAAGATGACGGATGGTTTGGGACGATCAACGCCTTCTTTAACCTGGTTCAGAATACGGTCTGCTTCAGAATCGCGGATCGGTGTCGGGCGTCCCTGGCCGCCGAGAAAATCGGTAACCTTTGCCGTCTCTTTGACCAGATGCCAGGATTCGTCTGTCAATTCCATACGGATGAGAACGTAACCTGGGAAAAATTTACGCTCAGCGGCAACTTTTGCCCCGCGGCGCATTTCAACGACTTCTTCCATCGGCACCATGACCTGCTCGATCATGTCCTGCATGCCTTTTTGTGCGGCCTGCTCTTCAATGGATTGCGCAACCTTACGCTCGAAGCCGGAGTAAACGTGAATGACGTACCAACGCATCGCCATCTTATTAACTCCCAATACCCAGTAATTGTTTAATTCCGAATTGCATGACCTGATCAACCAGTAAAAAGAAGATCGCAGCAGCAATAACCATAACAAAGACCATACCGGTCGAAATCATGGCTTCCTTACGCGAAGGCCAGGTAACCTTTGCCGTCTCTTGACGGACTTCCTGAATAAACTGTGCCGGGTTAACTTTGGCCATCTGGGTTTTCCGAACCTAAAACGAATTTAAACAAACTTACTTACTTAAAGCTGGCAGGGGTACAGAGACTCGAACTCTGAACCTCCGGTTTTGGAGACCGGCGCTCTAGCCAATTGAGCTATACCCCTTCACCTAGTCCTCCCGACCGGCCTGTGCAACAAAAAATGAAGCCCAAACCATTCGGGAACAAATCGAGACAAGACGGATAACCGCCCTGCCCCAACGCCCTCCGCTAAACGGAGATTATTCTACGATCGATGCGACGACGCCGGCACCAACGGTACGGCCGCCTTCGCGGATTGCGAAACGAAGACCTTCGTCCATGGCA
>WASW01035845.1_pt1 | contig 15661 bp, 15 predicted proteins | sample 5698521 | NCBI WGS metagenome assembly WASW01 (sample SAMN11175560, study PRJNA528189) | sponge metagenome | isolation source: marine sponge | host: Leucetta | place: Antarctica: Western Antarctic Peninsula, King George Island | collected 2013-01
ACCCCCTCTCCCTCCACGCCGTTTTCCCGTTCCCTCCCGCAGGGAAGCAGCCGCCGTATTCAGTGCATGGCATTCAAAAACCGGGTCTGCATCGGTAAACAGCAGATATTCTCCTTGCGCTATTTTAAAAGCCTGATTCAGAGCAAAGGGCTTTCCCAGCCAGCCTTCGGGTAGGTCTTGCCCTTGCAACACCTTCAAACGGGAATTTTCTTTTTCCAAGTCGCGCATAATTCCCCGAGTGCGATCAGAAGAATGGTCGTCAACCGCAATCACTTCGAAGTTCGGGTAGTCTTGATCCAACAAGGATTGCAAACATGCCCGGATACCGCGTTCTTCATTTCGGGCCGGAACACATACTGAGATTTGCGGCGGGTCAACCACAGGCTTTCGCACAGGTGGCAATCGCACCAGATAAATAATATTGGCGGTCAAATAAATGATGATCGCCAATATTAAAATCAGTTGCAGAACTGTCAATATTTGTATCAAGCCAGTAAAACCTGAAAAATAAAAAGAAGATGTAGAATAATTTATTTGTTATGCTAAATGAAGATAACCGGGGAAGCCTTCCCCAATACTGATTTTCAATTATTTTATATTCCCACTTATTATGAATCGTTGCAAAGCAAAAAATTCCTTCCTACCAGCCCTGTTGTTTTTGTGCGTCACTATATCAATCGTCACGCCACGATATTCGGAAGCGTTATGCATAAAAAATGAAAGGGCCAATTTAAGAAAGGGGCCAGGAACCAACCACGAAAAGCTATGGGAGGTTTTCAAATATATGCCATTCAAACAGTTAGGCGTAAAAGGTGCCTGGAAGCGAATTCAAGATGTTGATGGCGATATCTACTGGGTACATGCTCCACTCACCACTCAAAAATATAAATGTGCCGTCATAAAAAATAACAAAACCAATTTACGCAAAGGCCCCGGCACAAAATTTCCAAAAGTGGCTTGGGCTCCCGTAGATAAATTTTTCGCTATGAAAGTCCTGAAAATAGATAAAGACTGGGTGCATATAGAAGATAGCACTGGCGATAAAGCCTGGATTTATCGCTCTCTCGTCTGGATACAATAGCGATCTGCCGCTGGTCATAGGTCAGGCGGTTATAAGAGGAGTGGCTTTGGCAGGGAAATGGGCATCCACGCCCTCGAAAATTACACGCAAGTGAAAAACGTCATCATCCAGTTGCATCACTCGGCGTGAGGCCAGTGGCGAACTCGTCAATAGATCAGTGCTTCTGGTTTGAAATTAGCCTTTGCCTCTAGTCGGTTCTTTTTTTTCTAGCAAGCTGAGTTTGGCAGGCGTATTTTAAATCGCGTTCCCACTCCCAGCTTGCTTTCAACTTCAATTTTTCCCTTATGCGCTTCGGCAATCTGCCTGCAAATGCTCAACCCCAATCCGCTACCGCCTTCATCACGGGTACGAGCTTTATCAACCCGGTAAAACCGGTTAAAGATCAGGGGCAAATCTTCTTCAGGAATTCCTATCCCCGTATCCTGAATAGTCAACAATGCAAACTCGCCTTCGTTTTGCAACGATATTTTTAATTCTCCACCGCGTTGCGTGTATTTGATTCCATTCTGCAAAACATTCCAGACCATTTGTCGCAACCGCACTTCATCGCCCTTGATCTCAGTCGACTCCAGAAAAGAAATTACAATTTTTATATTCTTTTCTTCGGCTAGAATCTCTGCATGCTTACAGACTTCTTCCACCAAGGCTCTCAGATCAACCTGCTTGCAATCGAGATTGACTTGATTTTCATCGGACTTGGAAAGCACAAAGAGGTCTTCCAATACTTTCGACATATAATTGATCTCTTCTAGGTTACTGGAGATGACTTCCTGATATTCCTCAGGTTTTCTTTGTTTGCTCAATATAAGTTCATTCTGGCCTTTCAATACGGTGAGGGGTGTTCTAAGCTCATGAGACGCATCGCTGCTGAACTGGCGCATTTGAGCAAACGAATTTTCCAGTCGGTTCATCATTTCGTTAAACGTCAATGCCAATTGCCCCAGCTCATCTTTTATTTTCAGCACGGGCATACGCTTGCTCAACTCTTGCCCCTGACCGATCTCCCTCGCAGTATCAATGATTCTGGAAATAGGTTTCAAAGCTCGCCTCGCCATAAACCTTGCGAACAACGCCGCCAAAATCAAAACAGAAGGAACAGCTGTAAATAAAAATATTTTTAAATTCCTCAGAGTTTCCTGAACCGCTTCCAGAGAAGTGCCTACCTGAACCAGATTGATCAGTTTTCCTTCAAGAAGAACCGGCATGGTGATAACGCGTATCGGGTGTTGCCCCCCTACCTTGAAGGTTTCATAACTGTTCTTTCCTTCCAGAGCATCGGCATAGGCCGTTTGCGATAAGGGAAACTGCGAAGCGCTGATATTTTTGGAGCGGGAACCGACATTACCCGATCCATCATAAATCCTGTAAAATTTATTAAGGTTTCCCTGGCTCATAAACTGTTCGAAGAGTTGATTCAGTCCTGGCAAGGGCGAATTGCCCAACCTCATGGTTGCTGAAGTCGCAACGACCGTAGCGGAAACGGTCAGGGAATTATCTACACTTTCATGAAGGCGTTTGGCGAGAAAATAATTAAGGAGAACGCTGAATAAAATCAGAATAATGGCAAGCAACGTGACATACCAGACAGTCAGCCTGGAGCGAATGGATTTGAAAGCCATGATTATACTTTCATCACATATCCAACCCCCCGTAACGTATGCAAGAGCTTGGCGGGAAAATTCTTATCAATCTTCTTTCTAAGGTGATTGATATAAACATCAATAACATTTGTAAAAGTATCAAAATTGTAGTCCCAAACATGTTCGGCAATCATGGTTCGCGTCAGCACCTTTTCCTGATTGCGCATAAAGTATTCCAGCAGACTGTACTCTTTTCCCGTTAACTCGATTTCTTCATTCCCCCGATTTACTTTATGACTGACCAAGTTAAGAGTCAGATCTGCAATTTCCAATGTGGTCTTGGTTTCGGCTTTTCCTCTTCGCAACAGCACTCGAATTCTTGCAAGAAGCTCAGAAAAAGCAAAAGGCTTGGTCAGATAATCATCGGCCCCCTGATTCAACCCTTCGACCTTATCGTCAACAGAATCTTTTGCGGTAAGAAGCAAAATGGGAGTATCAATCTTCTGCGACCTCAAGCGGGAAAGAATATCCAATCCGTTAATTTTAGGGAGCATCAAATCGAGTATGATCAGGTCATACGGATTTTGTTCTCCGAGGTGCAACCCTTCTTCTCCATCGCTGGCGATATCCACCGCATAGGTTTCTTCTTCCAAACCTTTTTTTATAAATGCGGCCACTTTTTTTTCATCTTCAACGATCAGAATACGCATTTACTCTTCCCATTTCTTCTGGACTTTGTGCAACTCAATTTCCCCTTTAAGCATTTGAATATGCTTTTCGCAATCTTTCAGGATTGAGGAATACATGGCACGGCAACTTTCATCGTTGGCATCGATCATGGCCTGCTTACAAACCTTAACCGCATCCTGAGCACCTTCCATGGCTTTAAGTATATTTTCATTGAATTTTTTATTCATTCACATTCCTTAAAGAATAATCTCTATGCCTACTTTAACACTAACCCGCTCCGGCAAGGAACCCTATTTCACCCTTGCAAAACTCCTTTATCCATCACGATCTTCTTCTAATTCGCGACCAAATAGATATTTCACCAGAATAATTCCTAACACGGCCCCCAGTATGGGTAACGCATCGATCAACTTAAGAATATATTCCCCAAAAAATCCGAAGGTTTTGATAAGATAGGTTGCAAATTTTACCCCGGACTGGTCCAGCAAATAAAAAATAAGGTTAATGGCAACACCACAAATCAAACCGATAAAACCGCCAAACCCAAAATAAACGTATTTCATAATTAGCAACCTTCCGACCTGGATAACTTTGATTGAATCGGCAAAATAAAATTGATCAAGAAATGTGACATGCACTGCCTGTCAAAGTGATAGGTTATTATACATTATTGTCCACTCTAATTTAAAACACGAAGAATGCGATTAAAAGATAAAACAGCAATCATCACAGGAGGCGGCTCTGGAATCGGTTTAGCCACTGCACGCGCCTTCTGCAAAGAAGGGGCTAAGGTGATTTTATTCGGACGCCGAAAGGAAAAACTGGTTTCTGCGGCAGACGAATTGGGTGACTCGGTCCTTATCGTTCAAGGTGATATGACACAAAATGATGACTTGGATCAGCTCATCAATAAAACTCTGAATAATTTTAAAGCTATTGATATCTTAGTAAATAGTGCAGGACTTTTTAACGGGGCACCTTTGCACGAAATTTCTGACTCGCAATGGGACGGAATGATGGATATAAATATCCGATCCGTTTTTCAGCTGACACGCCGAGTCTTGCCGATAATGATGGCTCAGAAAAGCGGAAGCATCGTTCATATCAGCTCCATCCTCGGCCTTATCGCTGTTCCTGAAGTGGCAGCTTATAATGTTTCCAAAGGAGCCTTGAATCAGTTCAGCCGTTCCATAGCCGTTGAATACGGCTCTTATGGAATTCGTTCCAATTCTATTTGCCCGGGGTTGATTGAAACAGATATGACGGCAGACTTGATGAAAGATGCATCTCTGATGCAAGAATGGAGCAAAGAATACCCTATTGGCCGGTTTGGAAAGCCTGAAGATGTTGCCAGCGCATGCCTGTTTCTGGCAAGCGATGAATCTTCTTTCATAACTGGAACTGTACTGCCTGTCGATGGTGGATTTACAGCGCATTGACGACAAGGGTTGACGCACACTGGTGCGAGTGATTAAAATCGAAGACAATTCATACAAACAGATAACCTGACTATGAAATATGAAACTGTGATTGGACTGGAAGTTCATGTCCAGATCAATACGAAAACAAAAATTTTCTGCTCTTGCTCCACAGAGTTCGGCAAGCCTCCAAATGCCAATACTTGCCCAATATGTTTGGGGATGCCGGGCGTACTTCCTGTTTTGAACAAGCAGTTTCTCGAATCGTCCATGAAAGCCTGTCTGGCTACCCATTGCACGGTTGCGCCGATGAATCGTTTTGCACGAAAGAATTATTTCTATCCTGACCTGCCAAAAGGTTATCAGATATCACAGTTTGAGGAACCCTTGGGAATCAACGGACATATCAATATTTACCTCAACGGAACTAAAAAACGAATCGGATTGACTCGCATCCACATGGAAGAAGATGCTGGCAAATTGATCCACGGGGAAAACCTGGGGAGTCCTGGGAAAAGCTATGTCGACTTCAACCGAACGGGAGTCCCCCTTTGCGAAGTGGTTAGCGAGCCTGACCTCAGGTCTCCAGAAGAAGCGCGTGCATATCTTGGAGAATTGAAATCAATATTGGAGTACACCCAGGTCAGTGACTGCAATATGGAAGAGGGAAGCCTGCGCTGCGATGCCAATATTTCTCTACGTCCTGAAGGACAAAAAGAATTAGGCACACGCACTGAATTGAAAAATCTGAATTCCTTCAAGTTTGTCCAAAAAGCGATAGAGTATGAAGTCGACCGGCAAACCCGCGTTCTGGAGCAAGGCGACAAGGTAATTCAAGAAACCCGGTTATACGATGCCGACCGTGGCGAAACTTTTTCGATGCGCAGTAAAGAAGAAGCGCACGACTACCGTTATTTTCCAGACCCTGACTTGGTACCGGTCATTGTCGATGAAGCTTGGGTCGATGAAATCCGAAAAACTATCCCGGAATTACCAGAGCAAAAACGCAAACGACTTGCAACAGAGTATGGCCTGCCTGAATACGATGCTGGAGTACTGACCTCATCCCGATCTCTCGCTGATTATTTTGAAAAATGCGCTTCTCTATTTTCCAAACCAAAAATCATAAGCAACTGGGTTATGGGAGATTTATTGCGCGAATTAAACAAAAACCATCAAGATATAGACGAATGCCCCATTTCCCCCGATGCTCTGGTAAATTTACTCAAGCTTATTGACGATGGAGTTATCAGTGGCAACATTGCCAAAACGGTTTTTGAAGAAATGTACCAGACGCAGAAAGAACCAATAGCTATCGTTGAAGAAAAAGGACTGAAACAAATCACCGATGACAAAGCCATTGACGAGATGGTCGAAGGAGTTCTGCAAGCCAACCTGAGCCAAGTCAAAGAATATAAAAATGGCAAGGATAAGGTTCTGGGTTTTCTGGTGGGCCAGGTTATGAAGTCCAGCAAGGGAAAAGCCAACCCGGGTGCTGTGAATAAACTCCTCAAAGAAAAAATGTCCGGCATGTAATTTCAGGAACCCATTAAAATGAAATTTGTAATATTTGCAGTCAGCCTGACTATTGTATCTCTATTGGGAGGGTTCGAAAGTGTTAGGGCAGAAAGCATCCAATCGCAAGACAAACGCTACACAGATAACGGAGATGGTACAATTTCGGACTCTAAAACCGGATTGATGTGGATGAAAAATGACTCCTATTTACATTCGGGCCACTGGCTCAACTGGCATGAAGCCAAAGACTATGTAAAAGAATTAAATGAAGTGGGATTCGCCAATTACTTCGACTGGCAACTTCCAACAAAAGAGGAATTGAGATCATTATTTGAATCCAGCAAAACAAACGGCTCACAAGTGGGGCGGGAAATGAAAATTCACACCGACCCGTTATTCGGAAAAAATGGCAGCGGTTCATTGTGGTCCGCCAATGAAAATGGAATGCACAATGCCATTGGGATAGTGTTCAACACAGGAGACACCTTCAGCGGCAATAAAAAGTCCCGTTCCCGCAAAGCCACACGTGCGGTTCGAATTTATACTGACAAACATTAATACTATTAAAGGTCGCAAAACTGATATGGCAATTTTCATCTTACTTGTTTCTTTTCTTTCATTTAACATCCTTTTCACAAACCCGGTCTCGGCTACTTATCCCACACCCGACATAGCCCATTGGGACCTTTCGGTATCAGACGAAAGAAATGACGCTGATTACAAAGAAGTACAAAACCTGGTCGAACAGAAAAATTTGGATGCGGCCCTTGCGTTGTTAAATAAAAAAATAGAGGAACTCCCTAAAGAAGCTTCACCGATCATCCTCAAAGCCTTTGTCCTTCACGAAAAAGGTCTGGCTAAGGAGTCGCTAGAAAATTTATTGATCGCATTTAAGATGGAGCGTCAGCACCCAGCCTTACATTTTGCCTTTTGTCAAATCCATCGAAAACTTGGAAATGCAAAAATTTCGGACAGAGCCTGCATCATAGCCGCTCAACAACATCACAAGAATCCCCTGGCACATTATGAATACGCACAAACTTTAATGGCAATGGGCAACCCTATAGAAGCTTTGAAAGAACTCACTCAAGCCGAAAACCTGGACCAAAAAAATTCGTCCTATCCTTATCAAAAGGGAATGATTTTTATTTACCAGAGCAACAATGATGAAGCAGAGAAATCATTCAAAAAAGCTCTCTCCCTTAACGATAAAAACATTGAGGCCGCATATCAGCTTGCGTACTTATATGCCACTCAGGACAAAGGTGAACTTGCTAAAACATATGTCAATAAAGTACTGGAAATGGGATTGCAACATCCAAAAGTAGAATCGACTAAACTATTGAGGGATTATATTTATAAAAACCAGATAGGAAAACTGCCAAAAAAAATTGACCCGCAGAAATATCATTTGAGCCTTGCAAAATCTCTTTATCAAAACCAGGAATACGGTCTGGCACTCATTGAAATTGAAACTGCCGCTAAACTAAACCCTGATGACCTGAAAACTCAGGAAATTCTTGTCGGCATGTACAGTTTATTTTTAAGATTGGACAAAGCAGAAAAAGCCTTGCTCCGATTAATCGAATCTGCCAACGACAAAGGCTCATTAAAAAGCAGAAGCTATCAGGAGTGGGGAGACATAGCTGTTCTCCGCGGCAAGATGAAAACCGCCAAAGAGCGATATGAAAAAGCTAAAGAACTGGGCGACCCACAGGGCATTGCCAAAGCCACCCTAAAAGAATTTCCTGACCTCAGTAAATCTGTGGACAAATTGCCATTAAACCCGAACGAGTTGTTCATCAACCCTGCAAATTCTTTGAATCGAAAAGGCGAAATATTTGCACACTTTGGAATGCATCAGAGAGCATTAGGAATTTACTCTCTGGTACTGCGTATGAAACCCTCAAACCTTACGGCTCTTTTAAACATGGCAACTGCCAATTATCAAAACAAAAAATACAACCGGGCGATTTCTATTCTTGAAAGATTACTCGTAATTCATCCGAATCACGAAAATATTCTCTCGCATCGCCTGCTTCTTGCTCGGTCCTACGTTATGAAGGGTGACCTTGGGGATGGGATGAAGAACATTGACTTCGCCCTAAAACTGAATCCTAATGCAAAGTACATGATTGCATCCGATCCTGTATTTGAAAAATTACGAGGACTCAAAGGTTTTCAGAATTTAATGAATTGAGCGTGTTTGCTCTCAGTTCGACCCCCTTTCCCGTCCCTCGAATACAGCAGGAAAATCATTAAACCTCACTGCAAAAAGTTTGTTTGACTTTACCCTTTTCGTCTAGTCTAATAAATAAACTTTCATTTATTAGACATCCTCATAATGGCGGTGGTTTATGTGTAGTTCAATATCAAAAGGCTTAAAAAATCTTCTTGTTTTGGCACTTTACACATCGCTCCTGACCTCGGGCAATACCGCCTTAGCAGCAGATATTTGCACGGATGGATTGAAAGAGTTGCAAGGCAGTCAGGGCATTATTCAGGATAAAGGTGGAATTTGGGGCTATCTGGAACAAACCCAATCTCTCAGATCAGAATCCCTTTTAGGACTCCAAATTGACGGCAAACTCCAACGACTTATCTCCACCTTTGAAAATTTATGCAGTGAGGGGAAAACGCCTACGGGCAGTCTTCATAGTCAAATTCTGGGCTTGTTGGGTGATACGCGAATGGTCTTCAATAGAAGTGGAGACCGAAGAAAAAAGGAACAGTTGCTGGAAACCCTGAACAACCTTAAAAAAAATATTGAAGAACTTCTGGCAAAACTGCCGAGTTAATAAATTTTATGGCGACTAAAGAAATAAAAGAAGGAAACAAGGCTCCCGATTTTACCGCTCTGGACCAAGACGGGGAAAAGGTCAAACTCAGTTCTTTTAAGGGTAAAAAAAACATTGTCCTTTATTTTTATCCGAAAGACATGACTCCGGGTTGCACCACCCAAGCTTGCGATTTCAGAGACCAACAGAAGAATTTTAAAAGCACCATCATACTCGGTGTCAGCATCGATTCGCAAGAAAGGCACCAGAAGTTCATTGAGAAATATGACCTGCCCTTCACACTACTTGCGGATATAGACAAAAAAGTGGTGCAGAAATATGGTGTCTGGCAGGAAAAAAAGCTTTATGGAAAAACTTTTATGGGAATTGTGCGGTCCACTTTTATAATCGACAAAACTGGAACAGTTCGAAAAATATTCGTAAAAGTTAAAGTAAAAAACCATATTGAAGAAGTTCTCAACGCCTTAAAAGAACTCTAGTCATCCCTTCATCAACCTTTCAATTTCTCTCACATTTTTTGGAATAATACTCGACAGGTTCATACAGCCTTTCTGAGTCATAACCAAATTGTCTTCGATTCGAATCCCAATCGTCTCATCATAAGTTTTCCCGTCTAAACGAATTTTGAACTCTCCATATAGTCCAGGCTCATTGCTAATCATCCAACCCGGTTTCATAGGTTGCTTTGTATAGTTTCGGAACGGATCGCCATCGTGTTCCTGTTCCCCCATCAAATGGCTGACACCATGCGGCCTTTCCTTATAGCGCAGTTTATATTTGCCCCCAGCCGCGACGAACTTCTTTTCCAGTCCATCATTTACGACAGTCCAACACACATCATTCAGTTCCTCTACCGTTACCCCGGCTTGCGCAGCCTTCTCCACTTCCCGTTGCCCCTTCAACACAATTTCATAAAGCATTTTCTGCATCGGATTAAACTTTCCTGAAACGGGAAAGCTTCTCGTGATATCCGCGTGCATGGTCATCCAGCGGACACCAAAGTCGATCAGCATCATTTCATCTTTTGAAATAGGGTCATCATTTTTCATATAGTGAAGGATGGTCGCATTGGTCCCGGAAGCCACAATACTGGGGTAGCTGAGACCATAAGGAGAATTCATCAACATTCGACCTTCTAAAAAACCCTGTATCTGACATTCGTTTTTAAAATTAACAAAGTTTTTCAACATCGCCTTGAATCCTTCGCCGGTGATTTCCTGGGCTTTCCTGGCATTTGCAATATCGTATTTATCCAGAGGCAGGCGCAGTTCGAAATGCTTTGGCATTATATTTTTCAAGGCATCTTTCGGTGCCTTCCATTGCCGTAACCAGCTTGCCAGTTTTTGCTTAAAGTCATAATTGTGATCGGTAGTGATACTGGTTTTTTTTCCTTTTCGTAGCCCCTCATACCAGAATGTTGCTAGCGACCTTTTTTTATTCTTTAAAAACCTTTCCTCAATGACATCTTTGAGTTCTTCAATATCACGCACATCTTTTATACCCGTGATAGATTGAACCTCCTTCAAACTCTCGTTATCCCCAACTCCAAACCGCACCCCTTCCCAGAATTCCATGATTCGGTCTTTGCGGCCCACGAAAAGAATCTCCGTTGAAACTTTGGATTCAGGGTCCAGCAACAAAACGACATTATTCTGATTGATGCCAGTCAAATACATTATTGACGGTTCCTGGTAGGTCGGACTATGGGCATAGGCCCAAACCGTTTTCCCTCCCGGCCCATAAGGAACCCCCGTAATGACCATCAACGAGTTTTCCTTTTCCATCAACTTATTTCGTCTATCGCGATATCGGCGTTTCGCATAAGCACCTGCTCCACCATCACGGAATATTCCAGAGTGAACTTTCTTGATCGTTTTCATATATTTGGTTTAATTTTTTAGTTTTTTGAATTGGAAATTAGATTTTGCTTTGAATATACTACACTAAACATTAGTTCTTTTAATGCTTTAACCTGAGACTATCTGAAAAATGTGCGGAAGATATACGCTTATAAAATCTATCAAAACTATCGAGTCGCATTTTAAGCCTGCTCGAATGAGTCTTAAATACTTCTCCAGTTTTAATATCGCCCCGAGTCAAATATCTGCGGTGGTCACCCAATCATCAGATCAGTTGCAATTGACAGGGATGAAGTGGGGGCTGATCCCTTCCTCAAAAAATAACGACCCTGAAATTTTACGACCTGCAGGACAAAGCTCTTTTACTTTTTGACAAGAATTGCCAGCCACTCCTTATTTTTCCTTTGCTCTACAGAATTTTCAGCTTTAGATAATTGCCGAATTTCGAATGAGTCAGAAAAATGTTTCAGAATATCTTCACGGGTGGTATTGAAGGGTGGCCCTCCCTCCTCCCCTGTATGATAGAACAAGCCTGCAAGCATCCCCCCTTGCTTCAATGCTCTTGCAACCGTTGACACATAGGAAGGTCGTTGCTCAGGGGATATTGCACAAAAAAATGTCTGCTCGATCAACAGGTCATAAACTCCATTGTGAGCGGAATCTATTCCAAAAAAATCCATATGCAGAATTTCACACTTAAGCTTACGTTCTTGAACATTAGATTGTAAATGATTCACAGCACCCGATGAATAATCTACCGCAGTGACTTCAAATCCATTTTCAGCGAGATAGATAACTTCGTGACCGCGACCGCATCCAGGCACAAGAGTTTTACCTGGAAGGATCAACTTCGATTCGAACAATCTGATAAAAGGTGGAGCGACTTTACCCAGGTCCCAACCCAGATCATCCTCATCGTAATGCCGTTGCCAGTCTTCCTGTGAATAACCGTTTTTCTTTTCTGCCATAGTTTATTTCTTAAAAAACTCTGCAAGGTTGTCGATAGCCGCCTGCCCCATAGCTTCAATCGCTTCAACACTATTGCCGCCAATATGAGGGGTCACCATTAAATTCGGCAACTGGAGAAATGCCATATCATCGGGAGGTTCGGAACAAAACACATCGAGTGCCGCACCTGATATTTTCCCCGACACCAAAGCCCCATAAAGCGCTGAAGTGTTGACTACTGGCCCTCGGCTGGTGTTGATCAGATAGGCATTCGTCTGCATTTTTCGCAAAATAGCTTCATCGATCATGTCGCATGTCAAATCTGTAAGTGGCACATGCAATGTGACAATATCTGATTTCTCAATCAGAGATTCAAACAACGATTGAGTGACTCCCTGATCACGGCAAAATTCGCTTCTATCCTCAATATCGCAAACCAAAATCACACAGCCAAAGGGTTTTAGAATTTGAACAACCTCTTTGCCAACATTGCCACAACCAATGATCCCGATTGTTTTCCCAGAAAGATCACGACCGCCTTCACGAATCCATTCACCCCGTTTTATTCTTTCTGCACCAATAAAAGTCCGATGACAAAGACCAAGCATAAAACTCAGCGTCAGTTCTGCTACAGATCGTTTGTTGGTTCCCGCAGTTACTGCAAGCTCCACACCTTTTTCTTTTATGGAAGCGATATCCAGATTGTCGAGTCCAACTCCATACTTGGAAATTATCTTCAATTGCGGTAAAGCTTCGAGAGTGGCTTTGGTAACCGAGTCCCTTCCTATGATCGCAGCATCGGCATCCTTTAAAAATTCGATCAACTCCGATTCGGATAAATAATCATTTTTTTCGTTATAGACCGTGTTCGGAAACAAGCTGGAAAGTTTAGACTTTAGATGTTCGGATTTGCAAAAGGCGGGTGGGGTGACAACTATTTTCATAAGATCAACCCCATAATTGTGTCACGATGGAGGCCCCGGCCGCATAGGTACCGACCATAGAACCGAAGCTGGATAAAAAGAAAATCAATAATAGTCTTGCGACCCGATTTTTCCACCACATGGAATAATGCGTAATATCTTCACGCAAGGTTTCAAAGTCGCTCACCTTGGGTTTTCGCATATAGGACTCGACCAGCCCGACCACCATCCCCGCCCCTATTGTGGGATTCAACGAGGTCAGCGGTGCCGCAAAAAAAGCAGCAACAATGGAAACAGGATGACCAAATGCGATAAGCGTTCCCAACGCACACAAGCCACCATTGAGTAAGACCCAGGTGATTACCAGTTGTCCCCCCAGTTCAGGGGATTGTTTGAATCCGACCACAAACATGCTAAGAATCAAAACACAAATACCCCAGCCGATATAGAGTCCCAGTTTACCAGGCGGAGGTTTCTTATCCAACTCTTCAAGGTGACTGGCATCAGGGGGTGATTGTAGATTGGGCATCATTCCAATGAGATGCCCGGCACCGACCAGTGCCAGAATTTTTTTTGGTGCGTCGGGGGAAGCAGAAATCTGCGCCAGCCGTCCGACCATGTATTCATCTCGTTCATCAATCAACACACGTTTTATTTCCGGCAACTCTTCGCCAAACTCACTGACCACGGCATGCAACATATCGCCGCGCTTCAAATCTTCTACCTGCTCTTCGCTGATTTCTTCGCCGACAAACACACCCGCGATCAAACCGCCGACAATTTTGAATTTTTGCCAGAAAGAAACTTCGGTCACCAATCGATGTAGAGTCGTCGATATATTTCGGTCGATGACTTCAAGGCGAAGGCCCTTTTCATGCGCAAGTTGCACAGCACGGATCATTTCTTTACCCGCCTCCACCCCTATCCGTTCCGCCAAACGTTTTTGGTAAGCGGTTAGAGCCAGATTGATTAAAAGTAAACCCGCCTTCTTTTTTTTGAAGACCTGATAGATATCCAGATTCTTCCACCAGACCTGATTGGTGATGTTTTCCAGACGTGGCGCACAAAGTTCAACGGCGACACAATCGTAATCGCCAGTAGCGATTTTTTCTTCAACCATTTCAACGCTCAATTGCGAAACATGCGCCGTGCCGACCAAAGTCACTTCACTGTTGTTCAATTGAACAACTTTTACAATTTCTTCCTCGTTTTCCACAAATTCCTTTCTTGATCCGCTAGTGATAAACGGCTTGCATTTGAACTTTGGCACGCAAAAAGTCATCCTGAATCCAAACAAGTCATCCTGAGTCCATCGAAGGATGAACCTTTGAATTATAAATAATAACAACCCTCTCCGCCACCCTTCGACAAGCTCAGGGTGACAGTTTTATTTACTTAAAAGAGCTTTTCGGCAACCTGGAAAATATAGATTTTAAATCAGGAATACGAAAAAACGATAGGACTTGGAATTCCCAAGCTAATAATTTAACATAAATCATTGAAAAAACTTATCCGAATTATGTCCCTTGGGTAATGTGTAAAAAGCCGTCATTGCGAGCAAAGCGAAGTAATCCAGAACTGGATCGCCGCGCCGCTTTGCGGCTCGCGATGACGCGCGGAGAAGTTGCGTTGGCTTTGCTGTTGCTGGTGTCGCCGCTTTGCGACTCGCGATGACGTGCGGAGAAGTTACGCAAAGGTCTCCTATTTTTAAAATAGAAAAAATATTGTGGCTGTCCTGGATAACTAGCTCCTATATCGTCTAACCCTTTTTATTCATGTTGTAAATGAAAGTGGTAGATTTAAATCCACACCCCACCTAGCCTCCCCTCATAAGCACCTGTTGGGTGATGGGGAGGAATTTTTTATTTCCCTTCCCTTCATAGGGACTCAAGCCCAATCAATTGAGGGCTTGATGGTTAGGGGAGGGTTGGTTTTGTAATCACCCGTTCAATCCAGAGAAAATCCACCTCCCACCTATCCCTCTTTATAAGAAGCCGAACTTGATAAGTCGTCATTGCGAACGTAGTGAAGCAATCCAGATTCAGCAATACGAACCTTTTAAAAATAGGACGATCTATAGTAGACGATGCTAGAAAGGTATTTTAAATACTGGACAATTTCTAAATCTGGATCGCCACGCCGCTTTGCGGCTCACGATGACGCACGGAGAAGTTGCGTTGACTTTGCTGTTGCTGGTGTCGCCGGCGGTGGCTCGCGATGACGTGCGGAGAAGTTACGCAAAGGTCTCCTATTTTTAAAATAGGAGGGGTTAGAAAGACCAATATAAATAGCTTGAGGAGTATTGATTCGTCTCCCCTCCCTTCATAGGGAGGGGTTAGGGGAGGGTTGGATTGATTGGGGTCATTTTTGCACAGCTCGTTTCGAAAAGTTTTAAAATCCACACCCCACCCTTCGACAAGCTCAGGGTGACAGTTTTATTTATTTAAAAGAGCTTTTCGGCAACCTGTTTGATGAAAATATAGATTTAAATCAGGAATACGAAAAAACGATAGGACTTGGAATTCCCAAGCTAATAATTTAGGGGCTGTCCTAGATAACTAGGAGTTATGGTGATATCTGTTGTATGAGTTGATTTGAAGAAGTGGCGGACCCTTTGCTGTAAAATTGTTTTCTACGAAAAAAGCAATTCAAAACAAAGGAGACACCAGCATGAGTAAGGATAATGTTATTCCCCTTGAAAATCCAGAAGGGAATGCAGGGGAAGAATGCAAAAGGTTTGTCTGCGCGAATAATCAGTGGACTGAAACAATGTTGGGTTAATGAGTATGATGATTGGCGAACAAGAGAGCTATGTTTATATCAGAGGGTATTTATTTCAACATCAT
>WASW01032310.1_pt1 | contig 15634 bp, 12 predicted proteins | sample 5698521 | NCBI WGS metagenome assembly WASW01 (sample SAMN11175560, study PRJNA528189) | sponge metagenome | isolation source: marine sponge | host: Leucetta | place: Antarctica: Western Antarctic Peninsula, King George Island | collected 2013-01
TACGGTGTCCGCCCACTAGTTCTTGGCCGTCTTGGCGAGGCTTATATTTTAACGTCCGAAACCTGTGCCCTCGATATCATTGGCGCAAAGTTTGTACGAGATATTGACCCCGGCGAAATTGTTATTATCGATGAAGACGGCTTACATTCCATCAAGCCGTTCTCGAAGAAACCGAACCGGTTCTGTATTTTTGAATACATCTACTTTGCCCGTCCTGACAGCCACCTTGAAGGCAAGCATGTCTATGCTGTACGTAAAAGTATCGGCAAGGAACTGGCTAAAGAAAGCCATATCGATGCAGATGTGATTGTGCCTGTTCCTGATAGCGGTGTCCCAGCGGCACTTGGGTATGCGCAGGAAGCAGGCCTTCCGTTCGAACTTGGCATCATCAGAAATCATTATGTCGGCCGAACCTTTATTGAGCCAACAGCTCAAATCCGGAACTTAGGTGTTCGCCTCAAGCACAATGCAAATTTGGGTGAAATCAAAGGTAAGCGCGTTGTTCTAGTTGATGACAGTATCGTACGTGGCACAACGTCGACTAAGATCGTTGAGATGGTGCGTGCAGCCGGTGCAACCGAAGTCCACATGCGGATTTCATCACCGCCGACAATGCATTCCTGTTTTTATGGCATCGACACGCCAGAGCGGGAACAACTCATGGCATCTCAACATGACGTTCAGCAAATGGCAGACATTATTGGTGTCGATAGCTTGGCCTTTATCTCAATTGACGGCCTTTACCGTGCCGTTGGTGAGACTAAACGCGATAGTGAGGCACCACAGTATTGCGACGCCTGCTTTACAGGTGAATACCCGATCCCACTTGTTGATCGCGATGGCGGCGGGGCACCAAAACAATTGTCACTTCTGACAGAGCGCGATTAATTCAGGTGGTATCTATGGAAAAACGCTTAGAGGGCCGCATAGCCCTGATCACCGGCGCATCTCGAGGCATTGGTCGCGCTGTGGCGAAACGATTTGCACAAGAAGGTGCTCATCCAATATTGATTGCACGCACTCAGGCAGCGCTTGAGGAACTGGATGATGAAATTCGCAGCGAGACCGGTATAGAGTCCACCTTGATCCCGCTTGATCTTCGAGATTTCGACGCCATCGATAAAGTCGGTGCAGCGATGTACGAGCGCTTCGGCCGTCTCGATGTGATGGTGGCAAATGCTGGGTTACTCGGTGTACTGACCCCTCTTCATCACACGGACCCAAAAGTTTGGGATGAGGTTATGGCTGTTAACCTGACCGCATGCTGGCGACTAACACGATCCATGGACCCCTTACTTCGTGCCTCCGATAGCGGTCGGGCGATTTATGTGACCTCTACTGTTGGCCACCAGCCACGTGCGTTTTGGGGTGCTTATGCGATCTCAAAGGCAGCCCTCGATATGATGGCCAAGGTCTATGCCGAAGAAACCGAGAAAACCAATATCCGCGTTAATATTATAAACCCGGGACCGACGCGCACAGGTATGCGCGCAACTGCAATGCCGGGTGAAGACCCAGAAACGCTGAAAACAGCGGACAGTATTGCCCATGAGTTCGTCAATTTGGCTGCGGCAAATTGTACTTTGCACGGTGAGATGATTGACGCGAAAGCAGAGTTGATCAATTAAGTCGTTTAAGTCTCTTCAGAAGCGACTCTGATTTCTGCAGGCAGTTTTGAAAATCCTGCCTGCATTTTTTCCGAAAGCGGAATATCTGTAATAATGATGTCTACGGTTTCGAGCCCATTGACCTGTACAGGTGCCGTGCGTTCGAATTTCGTGTGATCTGCAAGTAGAACCTTGGTCCGCGCCTGCGAAAGCATTTGGGCCCTGAGTTCAGCTGCCTCGCGCGTGTAGTCCATCAACCATGGGTTAGAAGCCATCGCCGTGGCACCAACAAACGAGAAATCAGGATAATAATTGGTCAGCATTGCCGTCGCATCACGGCCTAAAAGCGCGCCTTCACTAGCGAGAACCTCGCCACCCGTCAAAAGAACCCGGTTCTCATTTCGCCCACTGAGGCGCTGTGCGATATGAATATCGTTGGTATAAATCGTCAACTTGCGCCGTTCGACGAGGAATTCAGCGAGACACAATGTCGTCGTCCCAGAATCAATCAGGATCGAGCAATCATCTGACACCATATCGGCAGCAATCTTCCCAATGGCCCGCTTTCCTTCGATATTGACAGCCATGCGCTCATCGAAAACGGGTTCCGCATGATCCAGAGCGAGTGCCCCACCATGGGTTTTTCGTAACCGACCGTCATTTGATAACTTTGTGATATCGCGCCGAATAGTTTCCTGAGAGACGTCAAGACTACGATGTAAATCGTTGACTGAGACCGAGCCTCGCGCATTTACAACTTCAAGGATTTTGCTGCGGCGTTCTTCTGCGAGCATGCGACGACCTACCATGACTGCATTCTAAGATACTATGGAATGTGACGTGGTTATAAATGATCGTCAAACAGGCCTCAAATTTTCTGTGTATGAATTTTTTAAGAAAGGCTTAATTTACCTACCCCACTGGACAATCATTGGTTAGTCTTCAAAGCAATGACTGTAGAAGACACAAATCACCTTAATCCTATAGGGCGGTCGCACATTTTGTTTTAGAGTCTGCGATTCGATGTTTTGACCGATTTTGTTGACAATGGTTGTTTTCTGACTGTTTTATTATTTATCAAATTAAAATCAGGGAGCTATGAGTAATATGATGAACACTAATCTAACAAAATTCCTCAAAGGAATTTCAATGGGCGTTGCAGCGATTGGCTTGTTTGCGGCATCATCTGCAGGCGCACAAGAGCTGACAGTTTACACAGCTGTTGAAGCTGATGAGCTTGCAGGTTTCAAGAAAGCATTTGAGTCCGACAATCCAGGCATCACAATCAACTGGATCCGTGATTCCACTGGTATTGTCACATCAAAGCTGATGGCTGAGAAAAACAACCCAAAGGCCGATGTGGTCTGGGGATTGGCTGCAACCAGCTTAATGCTCTTGGGTAACGAGGGTTATTTCCAGGGATATGCCCCAGCTGGCATGGATAAGCTTGAGCCTAAGTTCTACGACCAGGTCAATAAGACACCTCAGTGGGTCGGGCAGCGCGCATGGATTGCGTCCGTTTGTTTCAACACAGTTGAGGGCGCAAAGCACAACTTGCCGATCCCAACAGATTGGCAAGACCTGACCAAGCCTGTTTACAAAGGCCATGTCATTATGCCGAACCCGAACTCATCAGGTACCGGCTTCCTCGACGTATCCAGCTGGATGCAGATGATGGGCGAAGACGCTGCATGGAAATATATGGATGGGCTGCATGACAACATTGCACGCTACACGCATTCAGGCTCAGCACCTTGCAAGCTTGCTGCACGTGGCGAAACAGCAATTGGCGTATCATTTGCTTATCGTGGTGCAAAATCAAAGTCAGACGGTGCACCACTTGAGGTTGTCGCACCGACACCTGGCGTTGGTTGGGACCTTGAGGCATTTGCCATCGTTCACAACACCAAGAATCTAGCTGCTGCTAAGAAGCTTGCTGACTGGTCAATTACTGAAAAAGCAATGGCGATGTACAACGAGTCATATGCCGTTGTCTCCATGAAGGGTAAGTCGAAGCCAGTTGAGAACTTCCCCGCTGGTATCGAAGGTAAAATGATCCAGAACGACTTCGCTTGGGCAGCTTCCAACCGCATTCGTATTTTGGACGAATGGCGTAAGCGTTACGACAGCAAGTCTGATCCAAAAGGCTAAGTTCACGCTGTTTGAAGTTGGTGTCCCCTGGCCACGATTGTGGCTGGGGGTTACCTTTCAATGACCCCATGATGCTTTACGAGGATGCCCGCACTATGTCCGCGGAAACCGGCGACCCCTATCTAAAGATTTCAAATCTCACCAAAAACTTCGGTAACTTCACTGCACTTCGCGATATCTCGCTTGAGGTGTTTGAGAAGGAATTCATTTGTTTCTTAGGCCCATCTGGCTGCGGCAAAACGACACTGCTACGCGCAATAGCTGGCCTGGATATTCAAACGGCTGGTGAAATTCTTCAGAAAGGTCAGGATATATCTGCCCTCCCTCCGTCCGAGCGAGACTTTGGCATTGTCTTCCAATCGTATGCATTGTTTCCTAATTTGACGATCCTCAAGAACGTCGCGTACGGCCTCGAGAATATGAAGAAAGATAAGGCATATATTACCAAGCGCGTTGATGAGTTACTTGAACTTGTCGGCATGCCAGAACAAGGCGACAAGTACCCCTCTCAATTGTCGGGTGGTCAACAGCAGCGCGTTGCCTTAGCCCGCGCTTTGGCGACAGAGCCTGGGCTATTACTTTTGGACGAGCCTCTTTCTGCTTTGGATGCAAAAGTTCGCGCCCACCTTCGACACGAGATCAAAGAACTACAGAACAAACTTGGCATCACAACTGTTATGGTGACCCACGATCAGGAAGAAGCACTGACCATGGCCGACCGGATCGTCGTGATGAACAACGGCGTTATTGAGCAAATCGGCACACCGTTTGAAATTTACCGTGAGCCAGCGTCTCCATTTGTCGCCGATTTCATTGGCACGACGAATTTCATCAAAGGCAAGCTACAAAAAAACGGCACGGTGCAAGTTGGTGGCACAACAATTACCGTGACCGATACATCGAAAGACCTTTCGAGCGGCAGCGAGGTATTGCTGTGTATCCGCCCCGAAGATGTATTGACCGGTAGCCGTGCAGATGACGCCGACAATAAAGTTGAAACCGCAATTGATCACGTTGAGTTTCTAGGCTCTTTCCATCGTGTGCATATGGAACCAATTGCTGGCGATGGTACTGATTTCACCGTAGATGTTTCCGTTGCTCGTGCACGTGAAATTGATCTGAGCTTAGGCGCTACGCTGAAAGTGGCTCTACCAGCAGATCACATGAACGTTTATCCATCCGTGAGCTAAGGGACGAATATGAGCGACGCCGCCATCATTTCGGGCAAAGCCATTAAGCCCAAGACCAGTTCAGACGATTGGATTATGCGTGCCATGATGCTGGCGATCGCGATCTATTTGCTGCTGGCGATCGCATTACCCTTGTACGCCATTCTGTCGAAGAGCTTTCAAGACCCGGATGGCATGTATATCGGTCTGACCAATTACATTACATACCTATCGACACCGGCGTTAACATGGTCGATTGGGAACAGCTTCAAGGTCACATTTGTCGCCACGGTTATCGTGCTGTTTATCGCATTTATTTTTTCGTATGCGCTGACCCGTTCCTGCATGCCCTTCAAGACATTCTTCAAGGGCGTGGCGCTTATTCCGCTCTTAATGCCGTCACTTTTACCAGCGATCTCACTGGTTTTCTTCTTTGGTAATCAAGGCATCATCAAGGAATGGCTATTTGGCTACGAACTTTATGGTCCTATCGGCATTGTCATGGGAGAGGTGTTTTTTGTCTTTCCCCACGTGATGACGATTCTACTAATTGGTATGTCCTTAAGCGATGCCCGATTATACGAGGCCTCCGAAGTTCTTGGCGCCAGCAAGATAAAGACCTTCTTTACCGTGACCTTACCCAGCATGCGGTACGGGCTGGTATCAGCGTTTTTTGTTGCGTTCACATTGGTGATTACGGACTTCGGTGTCCCTAAGGTTGTCGGCGGTCAGTACAATGTCCTTGCGACAGACGTCTACAAACAAGTGGTTGGACGACACGATTTTCAGATGGGTGCCGTTGTTGCGATGGCATTGTTGCTTCCAGCCGCATTCGCCTTCATCGCTGATCGCCTTGTCCAACGGAAGCAGGTTGCATTGCTCTCGGCTCGTGCTGTGCCATTTGAGCCAAAGCCCGCGTTTACGTTTGATATGGTGATGTTTGCGTTCTGCGCGTTTATTGCTTTCATTATTATCTCTGTATTGGCGATGGCGGCGTATTCTTCTCTTGTCACATTCTGGCCGTATAACCTATCGCTGACACTGAAACACTATAACTTCGATCTTATGGATGGTGGCGGTTGGTCGTCCTATTTCAATTCTATTGAGTTGGCGACCTATACGGCAATTTTTGGCACGATCATTATATTCTCAGGTGCATATCTGGTTGAAAAAAGTCGCGGCTTTAAAAAAGGCCGCTCGGCGATGCAGGCGTTATGCATGGTCCCGATGGCGGTTCCTGGGCTCGTTCTTGGTCTCGCCTATGTATTCTTCTTCAATCACCCAGATAATCCGCTGGGATTTCTTTATCATTCGATGCCGATATTGGTGATCTGTACCATCACACACTTTTATACGGTTGCGCATTTATCATCAGTTACTGCCTTGAAACAGATGGATCCTGAATTTGAGGCCGTATCGCAGTCGCTTAAAGCGCCTTTCTATAAGACGTTCTGGCGTGTCACGGTGCCAGTGTGTACGCCTGCGATCCTCGATGTCTCGATGTATTTGTTTGTGAATGCAATGACGACTGTCTCCGCAGTTGTGTTCCTGTATTCATCAGATACGACCCTGGCTTCGGTCGCTGTCCTCAACATGGATGATGCCGGAGACCAGTCCCCCGCAGCAGCTATGGGAATGATGATCGTGATGACAGCCGCGACAGTACGGTTGATCCATATGGTCCTGACGCGAGGCCTGACCCGACGCACACAAGCATGGCGTCAGCGGTAAAGAATTTACAAGATTTGAATTTTTTTGTGGTCTTTTGACCGTTTATGCCCGATATTACCCAAACTCTAACAAGAGAGATCGAAACCTATGAGCACTCTGCCACAAGACCCTTGGTTACTGACGCCTGGCCCGTTAACGACTAGTGCAGCTACAAAAGAAGCAATGCTACATGACTGGGGGTCGCGCGATGCAACGTTCATTGCGACAAACGCCCGAGTCCTCGAGAATCTACTGAAAATTGCCAATGCCACGTCGACACACGTGTGCGTACCTGTTCAAGGCAGTGGTACATTCGCTGTGGAAGCCACCCTCGGCACGCTCATCCCAAAGGGCGGCAAGGCACTTGTGTTGATTAATGGTGCCTACGGGCAGCGTATGGTCAAAATCCTCGAATACGCAGGACGTGCTTCAGTGAGCTATGAGACAGCAGAAGACACGCCACCTAATCCTGACGACATAAGCACTCTCCTGGAAAACGATACTGACATTACACATGTCCTCGCCGTTCATTGTGAGACAACATCCGGCATCCTCAATCCTATCGAAGCGATTGCTGACGTTTGCCTGCAACATAAACGCAGTCTGATCATCGATGCGATGAGTGCGTTTGGCGCAATTGAACTGGACGCAACCAAAGTACATTTTGATGCCGTGATGGCATCTTCCAATAAGTGCCTTGAAGGTGTTCCAGGGATGGGATTTGCATTGATCCGAAAGTCCGTCCTTGAGGGTTGTTCTGGCAACGCTCACGCCCTCAGCCTTGATCTTTATGATCAATGGGTAGCTATGGAAAAGAATGCGCAATGGCGCTTCACACCACCGACTCATGTAATTGTCGCATTTGATGCCGCAATAGAGCAGTTCTTTGCTGCTGGCGGCGTCGCAGGTCGCTTTAAACGTTATACCGAGAATGGCCGCATTCTAATTGATGGCATGCGGGAACTAGGCTTCAAAACCTTACTGCCTGATAACTTACAAGCACCAATCATTATTACATTTGAGATGCCAGCCGATCCAAATTTCGATTTTGATGCGTTTTATGAGCACCTTAAAGATCAGGGCTACGTCATTTACCCAGGCAAATTGACTATTGCCCCGTCGTTCCGCATTGGCTGCATCGGCGCGTTAAGTAAAGAACACATGCATGGCGCCCTTGATGTCATCAAAACTGTCCTGGAAGAAATGAACGTTCGCGACGGCCAGCCAAAAGCCGCGTAACAAGGAAACTTATTCATATGAGCACTACACCTGATACCGTATCCGTTAACGACCGCACATATAATTGGCCGACAGCGCCGATTGTCATTGTTTGCATCGACGGCTCTGAACCCGACTATATCGAACAAGCTATTGCAGGCGGTCATATGCCGTATTTGGCAAAAGCCATCGAAGCCGGTGCAGATTTACGCGCGCATTGCGTCGTGCCAAGCTTCACCAATCCCAACAATCTTTCCATTGTGACCGGACGTCCACCCGCTGTGCACGGTATTTCTGGGAACTTCTTCCTGGATCCAGACAGCGGCAATGAAGTCATGATGAATGACCCAAAGTTCTTACGGGTTGATACCATCTTTAAGGCATTTCATGACGCTGGCGCTAAAATCGCTATCGTTACTGCCAAGGACAAACTCCGTAGCCTTCTTGGTCATGGCCTGGATTGCTCAAGCGGCCGTGCGGTTTGCTTCTCTTCTGAGAAAGCTGATCAAACATCGCTTGAGGGTAACGGTATCGAGAATGCACAGGCTATGGTTGGGCGTGAAATTCCTTCTGTCTATTCTGCCGAGCTTAGCGAGTTTATTTTTGATGCAGGCGTCAAGCTGATGGACAGCATGCGTCCAGATATCATGTATCTCTCAACAACGGATTACATCCAGCATAAGCATGCCCCTGGCACGCCAGTTGCCAATCAGTTCTATGCGATGATGGATGGATACTTTGCACAGCTGGACGCAATGGGGGCAACTCTCGCCCTCACCGCGGATCACGGCATGAACTCAAAGTTCAACGCCGAAGGCGCTCCTGACGTTATTTATCTCCAGGAAGTTCTGGACGAGATGCTTGGCGCTGAGAAAGGTCGTGTGATTTTACCAATTACCGACCCGTATGTCGTTCATCACGGCGCACTGGGTTCTTTCGCGACGGCTTACCTCTCAGACGATACAAATGCTGAGGATGTTGCAGAGAAGTTGCGCGCGATGCCGGGTATCGAAGCCGTCTATGATCGCGTTGAAGGGTGTCGCGTATTCGAGCTACCCGAAGATCGCCTTGGTGACCTGATTGTTGTTTCTACAAAGCACAAAGTCATCGGGACCAGTTCTGATCGCCACGATCTTTCCCAATTGAAAGAACCATTACGCTCACATGGTGGTGTGTCTGAACAAACCGTCCCCCTCATTGTAACGAAGTCCGTTAAGGACCTGCCAACCGGTGGGCAATTGCGGAATTTTGATATTTTTAACATTGCCCTTAACCACGTCGCTTAAGATCGGAGAACTTTAATGGATACACACTCAAGCACAGTCACATTCCCGCGCCACGAAACCATGCGGATTGGTGGTAAAAAAATTGATACAGATGACCGTGTCGAAGTGTTTAATCCATATGATGGTAGTTTGGTTGGCACAGTGCCTAATGCTGATCCAAGCCACATCGCCGAGGCTTTCCAAAACTCGCAGGACTATAAGCCAAACCTCACACGTTATGAGCGCCAGCAAATCTTGATGAAAACAGCTGAACTCCTAGTCGAGCGAAAGCATGAAATCTCTGACGTGATTACGGCTGAATGTGGCATCTCTAAAAAAGATAGCTTATATGAAGTCGGTCGTGCTTTTGATGTGTTCCATCTTGCCGGGCAATTGTGCATCAAGGACGACGGAGAAATATTCTCATGCGATCTGACGCCGCATGGTCAGCGCCGCAAGATTTTCACACAACGTGAGCCATTACTAGGTGTGATCAGCGCCATCACACCGTTTAACCACCCGTTGAATATGGTCGCGCATAAAATTGCGCCATCTATTGCGACGAACAATCGCATGGTTTGTAAGCCGACTGAATTAACACCGCTGACATGTCTCATTTTGGCGGACGTTCTTTATGAAGCCGGCCTTCCGCCGGAAATGTTTAACGTTGTAACGGGTCTGCCAGGGAAGATTGGCGATGCCATGATCAATGATTCAAACATTGATCTGATTACGTTCACAGGTGGTGTGCCAGTTGGCAAAATGATTGCTGAAAAAGCTGGTTACCGTCGCACGGTTCTCGAACTTGGTGGTAACGCGCCGTTCATTATCATGGAAGATGCTGATCTTGAACGCGCAGCAACCATGGCTGTTGCCGGTGCAACCAAGAACTCTGGTCAGCGCTGTACAGCCGTGAAACGTATCCTTGCGCATGAGAGCATTGCAGATGAGTTCGCGGCGCTGTGTGTTGAAAAGGCAAAGAAACTTAAAGCTGGCAATCCAACGGATCCAGACACCGATATCGGCACAGTTATCACTGAAGAGGCCGCAACAACTTTCCAACGACGCGTTGTTGATGCTGTCTCAGCGGGCGCGAAACTCCTTTATGGCAATGACCGTGAAGGAGCTGTATTCCCGCCAACCGTTGTTGACCACGTGCAGCCTGATATGGAGCTTGTCGTTGAAGAGACATTTGGCCCTGCTATTCCAATTATTCGGATCAAAGACATTGATGATGCGATCCGAGTTGCCAACGGCACTAACTTTGGCCTGTCCTCAGGTGTTGCAACAAACCGTCTCGACTATATCACACGGTTCATCAACGAACTGGAGCACGGCACCGTCAACATTTGGGAAGTACCAGGCTACCGTATTGAAATGTCTCCATTTGGTGGCATCAAGGATTCGGGACTTGGCTACAAAGAAGGCGTTATCGAAGCCATGAAGAGCTTCACCAACGTCAAAACTTTCTCAATGCCTTGGCAGTAAAAGCTTCCTGATAGAATAGGTTATTCTCGTTCGGTCAGGATTTTATTTACAGCCTCAAAAACTGTACTCCAATCACCTGCTACGTGTTGGCGAACAAAGGTCATCGACGGATACCAAGGTGAAGTATCCGCATCCATGCCCCATCGCCATTCGGCGACATGTGGCAATACGGCGATTGTCTTCTTTCCCAACGCACCTGACAGATGCAGCGGTGCTGAGTCACACGACACAACAACATCCAATGTTTCAATCAGCGCGGCCGTATCGGCAAAGTCCTCGACCATACTTGTCGGGTCAATAATCTGTTTGTCATCATTTAGGGCCGCCAGTTCATCCGCGCCACCCTCTTTTTGTAGCGACACGAGGACAATGTCATCTCGTTCAATCAGTTTTAAGAACGGCTGCAATCCCGGTGAGCGGAGCGCATCTCTCGGGTGTTCAGGGCTTCCGCGCCAGGCAATACCAACCCTTTTACCAACTGGCCATTCGTCGGCAATCATCTCCCATTTCTTTAGATGGGCCTCGGATGATTTAAGATACGGTGTATCGCTCGGAATATTATCTAGCGATGTTCCCAGCACACCAGGTAAACTCATCAACGAAATATGATAATCAATGCCAGGCAGTGCCTCACCAGGCGCAATCAGACCATGATCACCATCCAGCGATTTCATCAAGGGCATCAGACGGTCGGCACACTCAAACGTCACCGTCGCTCCAAGCTTTGATAGCATGGGTAAATACCTACAGAACTGAAGTGAATCACCATATCCTTGCTCGGCGTGGACAAGGATATGCAATCTATCAAGATCACACCCATCCCATTTAGGCACAGGCCAATCACGGGCCAAAACCTGAAATTTTGATGTCTCCAGTCGATACTCGTAATCAAACCAGCCTTCGATAAATCGCCCTGCAGCCAATAGCGCCATGCCTCGATTGCGGCGAACGTCAGGATTTTCAGGTTCTAACAAAATCGCCTTGTCGTATGCGACGAGTGCCCCATCCAAATCACCAACCTCTTGAAGAGCTACGCCCAGGTTCCCCCATACCACAGCTTGGTCTTCATCCAATTCAAGTGCCGCGTGGTAATAGTGAGCGGCCTCTTCAAAGGCACATGCGTCTCTCTTTAAATTGCCAAGATTACAATGCGCCTCTACGAATGTTGGATCGAGCGACAACGCATGGACATAGGCGCTCTCTGCAGCCTCATGATCACCTTGCATATGCAATGCCACACCAAGCCCCAAATATGCGCCGGCCAACCCTGGGTTAAGCTCTATTGCGCGTTGTAGCGAGTGAACAGCATCACTATGAGTAGGCGCGTGCAACTCTTGCAGCGCCAAGCCTAAATTAAGGTGAGCTTCGGCCAGATCAGGCGATAATTCGAGTGCAATTGTGGCATGCGCCCTAGCCTCCTTGGCATCACCACACCGCAGCATGGCGCCAGCAAGATCTGCGTGAAGATGCGCATTCTCAGGCTCCAGAAGGACCGCTTCTCGAAAGGCAACCAAGGCCCCAGCGTCTTCTCTCGATGCCATAAAGACCCGGCCCAGGTTTGCATGATATAGTGTCACCTTGGAATCAAGTTCGATCGCGGCCCTGATCATCGTCGCCGCGATATCATTTTGGCCTCGTTGAAAATGGATCAATCCCATCAAGTGAGTTGCATCGGCATGTTTTGGCACGGCGCTCAGGATTTCACTGTAAAATTCAACAGCACGATCCAGATCACCAGCCTGATGAGCCGCAACGCCGTTTCTTAAGGTTTCTGTGACCTCAATAGTCATCGTCGACAAAAACTCTCATTATTCAAAAAATATCTCGTAAACATAAACGTACGCTTGGCGCAGACCCTGTAACACCCCTAAAATGACTTACATTTCAGGGGGGAGCAGATAATGAACGCACGCAAAGTCAAATCCATCGCCGATGCAAAGGCCATCGTTGAAAAACGCGGTCTGAACTATGTCAAAGTTGGTGTCTTCGACATCGACGGCATCATGCGCGGCAAATACATGAGCAAAGAGAAATTCTTTTCCTCACTCAAAAACGGATTTGGGTTCTGTGATGTAGTCGTTGGCTGGGATTCCCAGGATCAACTTTATGATAATGCCTCTGTGACGGGATGGCATACCGGTTATCCCGATGCCGAAGTTCGCGTCCTTCCAGAATCGTGCCGCGAGATCGCATGGGAAGATGACATGCTTTTCTTTCTGGGCGAGTTCTCTGGGAAATATCAGGAGGTCTGTCCGCGTGGCACCCTAAGACGGGTCTTAGAACGTGCTGATAAAATGGGCTACAAAGTTAAAGCAGGCTTTGAATTCGAGTTCTTCATGTTTGAAGAAACCCCCCATAGCGTCCGCGAAAAAAATTACCGAAACTTAAAACCCATTCAACCTGGGCACTTTGGGTATTCCGTTTTGCGCAATACAGTTGACAGCGATATTTATAGGAACATCCTCGACGGCTGCATACAGATGGATATGCCGTTAGAAGGTTTGCATGAAGAAACCGGGCCCGGCGTTCTTGAAGCAGCAATTACTGTTGATGAAGCGCTGGCTGCTGCTGACAAGGCCGCGATGTTTAAAACATTCGCAAAAATCATGGCGCAAAAGCACGGCATGATGGCGACATTCATGGCCAAGTGGTCACCTGATTGGCCTGGCCAGTCCGGACACATTCATATTTCACTGACCAAGAAATCGAAGGCCCGTGGCGGCGGCAAAGGCATTTTTTATGATGCCAAGCATCCTGATGGTATGAGCAAGGAAATGATCCAATTCGTTGCAGGTCAGCAGAAACTCATGCCTGAGTTCCTTTCGATGATCGCGCCGACCGTCAACAGCTACACGCGACTTATCCCGGGCTTCTGGGCGCCAACAGACTCAACATGGGGTGTCGATAACCGCACCACAGCACTTCGTGTGATAAAAGGTTCTGAAAAATCTCAACGTGTTGAATACAGGGTCGCGGCAGCGGACTGTAATCCATATCTGGCCTTGGCTGCAGCGATTGCATCTGGACTTCATGGTATGGAGGCTGATCTAAAACCTGAACCCAAAATTGAAGGCAATGCCTACGATCAAACGTTCCCGAAACGCCTTGCACTCCCCACTACGCTTTATGAAGCCGCCGGCCGCTTGAAAGCATCGAAGGTTGCACGGGATATGTTTGGCGACACCTTTGTCGATCATTACGCGGCATCTCGGGAATGGGAAGAACGCGAATACCGCCGCCATATTTCCGATTGGGAAATGCAGCGGTATTTCGAAATCATTTAAACGCCCCTCACCTAAGGAACACAATATATGACAAAAGAGTCACCAACGCTGTCTGCGAATTGGAGCTACCCAACAAACGTTCGATTTGGTGTTGGCCGTATCAAAGAACTTGGCAAAGTTTGCGTTGCGGAAGGCATGAAACGACCTTTGCTTGTCACGGACCCTGGTTTAGCGAAATTGCCAATGATCCCAGAGGCACTGGAGAATCTCGAAGCTGCTGGAATCTCTGGCGCCGTGTTTTCTGATGTTCAAGGCAATCCTATCAGCGCGAATGTGTCGACTGGCATTGAGGCTTACCGCACCGGTAGCCATGACGGCATTATTGCATGGGGTGGTGGCAGCGCCATGGATTGCGCAAAAGTCATTGCCTTGATGATCGGCCAAGATCGGCCAATGTGGGACTTCGAAGATATTGGCAGCAATTGGAAACAAGCAAACCCTGACGGCATCGCAACGATCATTGCCGTCCCGACAACATCTGGCACGGGTTCCGAAGTGGGTCGTGCAGGCGTCATTACCGACGAACGAACGCACACAAAAAAGATCATCTTTCATCCGAAACTGATGCCTGTCGTTGTTATTTGCGATCCAGCGTTGATTGCCGGGTTACCTGCGAACATCACGGCCTGGACTGGTATGGATGCATTGGCGCATTGCCTGGAAGCCTATTGCTCGCCGTTCTATCACCCAATGGGTGAAGGGATCGCGGTTGAAGGCCTGCGCCTCGTAAAAGAATGGCTGCCAACGGCCGTTTCTGATGGCAGTAATCTCACAGCACGCGCGCACATGATGTCTGCGGCTGCCATGGGCGCCGTTGCTTTTCAAAAAGGTTTGGGCGCGATCCATTCACTATCACACCCTGTCGGGTCCGTTTTTAATTCGCACCACGGGCTCACCAACGCGGTATTTATGCCTTATGTGTTAAAACACAACCGTAACGCCATTGATGACAAGCTTGCGCGCCTCGCACGTTGGCTTGATATCGGAAATAGTTTCGACGATGTCCAAAACTGGGTCCTCGATCTTCGGACCGAGTTCAACATTCCTCATACGGCGGCAGAATTGGGCGTCGATGGGTCTCGCCTGGATGAATTATCAAAAATGGCTGCCGAAGACCCCACAGCAGGCGGTAATCCCGTATTTGTCGGTGAAGCCGAGATGCGTCAGATGTACGATGATGCAATGAGTGGCACGCTCTGACGGTTTATTCGCCCTGATTCAATCCTCTTTTGATGACCTGTCTCCATAGATCAATCTGATCATATGGACGCGCCGTTTTTGAATTCGATCGTGCGGGAGACCAACCTATACTTTCGAGATGGTCCCCGCGCTGGATTAGGGCGCATTCCCCCCACCTGGCGGATTTTACAGAGACAAGCCCGTCGTTGGGGCCTTCAATCTCAAATATCTTTTGCGCACGTGACTTGAGCAACATCGGCATTTCATCGGCATTCCGAGCAAATGCCCATGAATAGTAATCAACGTCGGCACGGTTCGGCGTCGCCAAATTGAATGCATCCGCATTAAACACACTGAGGTCATGGACAGCGTCTTTAAACAGATCAATCGCAAATTTTGGCATGCTGCTCGCCCCCTCTAGTGTTCTGAATCACCTAAATTACAGGGTATAGGTTTTTGAGTTTGATGCGGGCCTGACGATTTGTAAATTGCCAACTTGCTTTTGCGTGGTTTTCGTTTCTGTGCTTTAGCCAAGCTGTAATTTGTTCTTCCAGATTAGAAGT
>WASW01056095.1_pt1 | contig 15622 bp, 12 predicted proteins | sample 5698521 | NCBI WGS metagenome assembly WASW01 (sample SAMN11175560, study PRJNA528189) | sponge metagenome | isolation source: marine sponge | host: Leucetta | place: Antarctica: Western Antarctic Peninsula, King George Island | collected 2013-01
ATCGATGTATTCAGAGCTAATTAGTCTCTAGTATAAATACACCTTCCACAAAAAAGCCCGCTTACGCGGGCTTTTTATTTACAGCTCATTTAAAACAGCTATGCTATTTTTTAAGCATCCGCTGTGTAATCACCCAAGGCTGCTTTCCCGTTGCTACGCGCACGTTGTAATAATACTTTTTGCGCCACACTCACATTGGCTGAATCACCTGCCCATGCTGTCATTGATGCATGTTGTAATGCACGACCGTATGAGAAGGTTAAGCCCCAAGGCAAATCAATGCCTAGGTTATGCATCTCATTTAAATGCGAACTTGCTTCTTCATCCGACTGGCCACCAGACAAGAATGCGATACCTGCAACAGTGGCAGGCACTGTATTCATTAGGCAACGCACCGTTTCTTTTGCGACTGTTTCAACATCAGCACGGTTGTTGGCCTTGGCACCAGAGATAACCATGCTTGGCTTCAAGATCATGCCTTCCATTAAGACGCCCTGGTTGCGCAGGTGTTGAAATGTAATGCGTTGGGCTAATTCTGTTACTTCGTAGCTGCGCTCAATTGAATGCGTGCCGTCAATTAATACTTCTGGTTCTACGATTGGAACGATGCCTGCTTCTTGACTTAGTTTTGCATAGCGCGCTAATCCATGTGCGTTAGCTTCAATGCATGCCCAACTAGGCATATCTTCACCAATAGTAATCACTGCACGCCATTTTGAAAAACGAGCGCCCAAGTCATAGTACTCATTAAGACGTGCACGAAGTCCGTCTAGGCCTTCGGTAACCTTTTCGTCAGTATGTCCTGCTAATGGATGTGCACCAGCATCAACTTTGATACCAGGAATAATCCCATTTTCGCGCAGGTATTTAGGGAAAGGTGTGCCGTCTAGTAATGTTTGGCGAATCGTTTCGTCAAATAAAATAGCACCACTAATGTAGTCTGATAACCCTTCGGTAGTCACTAGCATGTCTCGGTACGCTTGACGCATTTCTTCCGTCTCTAGAATCCCTAATGCTTTAAAACGCTTACCACATGTTGGATGACTCTCATCCATTGCTAAAATGCCTTTACCCGGCGCTACCATTGCTTTCGCTATTTGCTTTAACTCTTCAACCTTCACATTGCACTCCTTAAAAATTTGTAGATATTTTACTCTAGCCAACTAGTATGACGCCGTGACTAAAAACTCTTTTCAGCACTAGATTACTCATTCTGCGCTAATTCACTTGATTTTACTTAGCATGCTCAGGGTCGTCTTCCTCTTCAACCATATGTCCTACACGAAGTACTTTCATCGCATTAGTGCCGCCATCAACGCCCATCAAGTCACCTTTAGTTAAGATCACTAGATCGTCATCTTCTACTTCATGACTTTCTTTGAGTACTGTCACTGCCGCATGATTCACTTGCGCGTGGGTTTTGCCTAAGAAGTTCATCGGCGCTGGGAATACACCTCTATATAGCGTAACGCGGCGCAGTGTTTTGACGTGGCGTGTTAGCGCGTAAATAGGGATAGAAGAACTAATTCTGGACATCCATAACGCGGTGAACCCAGATTCTGTTAATGCCGCTATTGCTGCTACATTTAAATGGTTGGCCAAGTACATGGCTGCCATGGCGATACCTTCATCAACTTTGTCACAGGCAATATGAATTCGACTTGCATGCAGCTGAGCTTCTTGTTTTTCTGATGCGCGACATATGCGGCTCATGGCTTCAACGACTTCAATGGGAAATTCACCCACGGCTGTTTCGCCCGAAAGCATGACGGCGTCGGTCCCATCTAACACGGCATTGGCGACGTCAGAGACTTCTGCACGCGTTGGGATTGGGCTATGCACCATAGATTCCATCATCTGTGTTGCTGTAATGGCTAAGCAATTAGTTTTTTGCGCTTTATTGATAAGCATCTTTTGCACAGCGGGGACTTCTGCATCACCAATTTCAACGCCTAAATCGCCACGTGCAATCATAATGGCTTCTGTACACTCTAAGATATCATCGATATTTTCTAGCGCTTCAATCGTTTCAATCTTTGCAACAATTGAAATGTCGCTGTTATTTTTCTTAAGTAATTTTCTGACTTGATGGATGTCATCAGCACTCTTAATAAAGGACGCTGCAATGTAGTCCAGATCAAGCTCATTAACATAGGCAATATCTTTGATATCTTTTTCAGTGATACACGCTGCGGATAACCCACCGCCTTTGCGATTCATGCCTTTATTGCTAGACAGTTCGCCACCAGCCAATACGGTGGTTTCAATCACTTGCCCATCTATTGCATTAATCTCTAATGCAATGCGTCCGTCATCGAGTAATAACGTGTCGCCAGCCGAAACATCGTTGATCAGACCCTTATAGGTAAAGCCAATGATTTCTTGCGTGCCTAGTTCTAAATCTAGTTCAGCATCTAAATTAAACTTATCGCCGACCTTTAATATAATTTTATTATTAACGAATCGACCAATACGCAATTTGGCACCTTGCAGGTCGCCGAGTATGCCAACGTTATAATCCTTTTCTTCACTGATGCGTCTAACCATTTCTACGCGGCGCTTATGTTCTTCCATGGTGCCATGTGAAAAATTTAACCTAACAAGATCAATACCTGCATCGATAAGTTTTGACATCACCTGTTCGCTGTCCGTCGCTGGACCTAAGGTGATAATGATTTTGGTACGACGATGCATCATAAGTGTTACTTTCCTTGTGCGCGCTGCTGTAAAATTTCTACTGCCGGCAAAACTTTTCCTTCAAGGAATTCAAGAAATGCGCCGCCTCCGGTAGAAATATATGAAATTTTATCTGCCACTTCAAATGCGTCAATCGCGGCAACTGTGTCGCCGCCGCCAGCAATTGAGAATGCATCGCTTGCTGCGATAGCATTTGATAATGTTTTTGTTGCACCAGCAAACTGCGGGAATTCGAATACACCTAATGGCCCGTTCCAGACAATTGTCCCTGCGGTTTGCATCACACTATTCAAGTGCGCAGCACTTTCCGGACCGATATCTAAAATCATGTCATCGTCAGCAACATCTTGAACTGACTTAGTTTCTGCATGTGCATTTTCTGAAAATTCTTTAGCACACACGACATCGGTTGGAATGGGTATATCTGCACCACGTTGTTTGGCTTTTTCGATTAACTGTTTTGCTACATCGACCAGATCAGCTTCGTACAATGACTTGCCAACAGGAAAGCCTGCTGCTGCTATAAAGGTATTAGCAATTCCACCACCCACCACGAGTTGATCGACTTTATCGATAAGTTGTTCCAATAGAGTTAATTTTGTCGATACTTTTGAGCCACCAACAATCGCAACCATAGGACGCTTTGGATTATCTAATCCTTTCGCTAATGCCTCAAGTTCTGCAGCCAACAAAGGACCAGCACATGCTTGCACAGCAAATTTAGCAACGCCGTAGGTAGATGCTTGAGCGCGATGCGCAGTGCCAAATGCATCCATAACATAGAGGTCACATAATTCAGCCATTTTCTTAGCTAATGCATCTTCACACTTTTTCTCACCTGCTAAAAAACGCACGTTTTCACATAGCACTATTTTTCCTGGCGCAACATCACAGCCATCTATCCAATCTTTCATTAACGGGACTTCTCGCCCTAACGCTGCAGCTAATGCTTCTGCCACCGGCTGTAAACTATATTTTTCTTCTGGCGTGCCTTCGGTGGGGCGACCCAGGTGAGACATCACCATTACTGCCGCACCTTTGGACAGTGCTAGCTTCAATGTAGGTAGTGACGCACGGATACGTGCATCGTTACTGATAACGCCATCTTTAATTGGCACATTGAGATCTTGGCGAATCAGGAGTCGGCGGTTCGCCAACTCCATCTCTACCATTGTGAATACTTTAGACATGTTGCTTTGTTTTGTTAACGCTTTTGTTAATGATCTTTTTATCGATAACTAAAAATTACTTAGCGTTAAATAATGCAACTGTCGTATCCAACATGCGGTTAGAGAAACCCCACTCGTTGTCGTACCAAGAAAGTACTTTGACGACATTGCCGCCCATTACTTTAGTCAGGCTTGAATCAAATACTGATGATGCTGGATTATGATTAAAGTCACACGACACTAATGGTGCTTCATTGTATTCAAGCACGCCTTTAAGCTCTCCGTTAGATGCGTCTTTCATAATGCCGTTAACTTCTTCAATCGTCGTATCACGTGCTGCCGTAAATGTTAAATCAACGACGGATACGTTAATCGTAGGAACGCGCATTGAGAAACCGTCTAACTTGCCATTTAGTTCAGGTAGTACTAACCCAACCGCTGCTGCAGCACCCGTTTTTGTTGGGATCATAGATTGTGTAGCAGAACGTGCACGACGCAAGTCAGAATGAAAAACGTCTGTTAGCACTTGATCATTAGTGTAGGCATGTATTGTTGTCATCAGACCCTGTAACAAACCAATCTTGTCATGCAGTGGTTTTACTAAAGGTGCAAGACAGTTAGTTGTACATGATGCATTTGAGATAACCGTATCTGATACTTTTAATAAACCGTGGTTTACGCCATAAACAATGGTCGCATCCACATCGTTACCGCCAGGGGCAGAAATAATAACTTTTTTAGCGCCAGCGGTTAAATGCGCAGAGGCCTTTTCTTTACTTGCAAAGAAGCCGGTTGATTCAAGTACCACATCAACCGCTAATTCTTTCCACGGCAACTTAGAAGGATCACGCTCAGAGCAGACACGAATACGGTCACCATTGACAACAATATGGTCACCATCAGCTTCTACTGTGCCATTGAATTTTCCATGAGCTGAATCATATTGAGTTAAGTGCGCATTGGTATCTGTGTCACCTAAATCATTAATCGCGACAATTTGAATCTCGTTAGTGCGATCAGATTCATATAGGGCACGCATAATATTGCGGCCGATTCTTCCGTATCCATTAATTGCAACTTTAATTGCCATTCTCTTTGCTTCCTCTTGTATTAACAATAACTATAGTAATGCGCGTGCACGCTTAATGATGTTTTCGGCGGTGAAACCGAAATGCTCCATCAGGATATTACCTGGAGCAGACGCGCCAAATTGATCGATGCCTACAACATCTCCATCTAAGCCAACATACTTACGCCAGAAATCACTCACACCGGCTTCTACGGCAATTCTTGCGCGAACATTGTTGGGTAGAACTGATTGTTTATAAGCATCATCTTGCAATTCGAACACATCTGCACTTGGCATAGACACTAGGCGTAATTTGACACCATCAGCGTCAAGTTGTTTCGCAGCATCCATTGAGATACCCACTTCTGTACCCGTCGCCATAATAATTAGCTCAGGCTCGGCATTACTCTCAAACAAGACATAGCCACCTTTCTGTACATGGGCTAACTGCTCTTTGCTGCGCGCCATGAATGGCACACCTTGTCGAGAAAATGCTAGTGCAGCGGGATGTTTGAGTTCGATGCTGGTTTTCCATGCCACCATTGATTCTACTGTGTCGCATGGACGCCAAACCATTAGGTTTGGAATGCTACGTAAACTAGAAACATGCTCAATAGATTGGTGAGTCGGTCCATCTTCTCCTAAACCAATCGAATCATGTGTGTAAACGAATATGCTTGGCGTATTCATTAATGCTGCCATGCGTACTGCATTACGCGCGTAATCAGAGAAGGTGAGGAAAGTCCCACTATAGGGAATAAATCCTCCATGTAATGCCATGCCATTCATCATTGCTGACATGCCGAATTCGCGTACTCCATAATATATGTAGTTGCCGCTGACATCGTCAGCAACTACGCCTTTGGAGCCAGACCACCACGTGTTGTTTGATCCAGTCAAGTCAGCTGAACCACCAATTAATTCAGGTAGCAGCGGGCCAACAGCTTCTAACGCTAATTCTGACGCTTTTCGAGTGGCGACACTTTCAGCTTTTTCGTTAATTGCCTGCAATGCTTTTTCTGTATCAGCTGCCCAATTTTCGGGAAGCTCTGCGTTGTAGCGTCGTTCTAATTCTTTAGCTAATTTTGGATTCGCTTTTTGATAAGCCGCAAATTTTTCTTCCCAAGCTTGTTGCTTTTGCTTGCCTGCGTCGACACAACTCCAGGCGTCATAAACATTATCAGGAATTTCGAATGGCCCGTGCTTCCAGCCGAGTCGATCTCGTACTAGCTGAATCTCTTCATCACCCAAAGGTGCACCGTGTATACCTGATGTCCCTTCTTTATTAGGCGAACCAAAACCGATGATGGTTTTACAGTCGATTAAGGTTGGTTGTGAGCTATTGGCTTGCGCTTGTTGGATAGCTTGATCAATAGCCGAGGCATCATGGCCATCAATGTCACGAATGACTTGCCAGCCGTAAGATTCAAATCGTTTTGGAATGTCTTCTGTAAACCAATCCTGAACTTCTCCATCAATAGAGATGCCGTTATCATCGTAGAAGACAATCAATTTGCCTAGCTTCAAGGTCCCTGCTAACGAACATGCTTCATGGGAAATTCCCTCCATCAAGCAGCCATCTCCTACAAAAACATAGGTATTATGGTCAATTATGTCGCTATCTTTCTTATTGAATTGTGCTGCTAACATTCTCTCTGCTAGCGCCATACCGACCGCATTAGCCAGACCTTGGCCTAATGGACCTGTGGTGGTTTCTATTCCCGGGGCTTCGCCAACTTCTGGATGACCTGGCGTTTTCGAATGTAGCTGTCGAAAATCTTTAATATCTTGCATCGACAGATCGTAGCCCGTCAGATGCAGTAATGAGTAAATCAACATTGACCCATGCCCATTGGAGAGCACAAAGCGATCTCGATTCATCCACTGCGGATCTTTAGGGTTATGATTCAAGTACTTACGCCATAATACTTCGGCGATATCAGCCATTCCCATGGGCGCACCCGGATGGCCTGACTTGGCTTGTTGAACCGCATCCATACTCAAGGCACGGATGGCATTTGCGTATTCTTTATGATTATCCACGAGATTTTAGTGATTACCGTTAATGTAAGATTGTACGATGCGCCGATGCTGACTTCTGTCCGAGTCTAGCAATGAATAAAATGATTCTTAATCTATATAGGCGATCTGCATAAAGCGCGGACATTTTCCATGACTTATCAACGACTCGCAAGCTCGCTATGCTGAATTCTTAGGCCAAATTGTAAATAGCAGGAAATTAGCAAGAAAATTTAGCTGTTTTTCCATTTTATATTGCAACCTACGCTAGGTTTTTGCATATCTGACACGAAATTACCTAAAGTCACTGCATTCAATGCCGCACGTAAATCGCTGCCAGACACTGTAATGTCATTACCTGGACGCGAATCGTCTAATTGTCCTCGATACACACACATAAGAGCAGCATCAAATACAAAGAAATCTGGGGTGCAGACTGCATGGTATGCCTTAGCGACTTGCTGAGTTTCATCGAATAAATACGGAAATGAATATCTATTCACTGCCGCTTCCCGCACCATATTTTCAGGCGAATCGTCTGGATAGGTATCAACATCATTAGAATTGATTGCGATGAAGGAAATACCCTGCGTTTGATAGTCGTTTGCCAGCAACGCTAATTCGGACGTGATGTGCTTTACAAATGGACAGTGATTACAAATGAACATAACAACCGTTGCCGCAGCACCCCTTAATTCTTGCAGGCCTTTATCTTTACCGCTTTTGGGCTCCAACAATTCAAAATCCGGAGCAATAGTCCCCAGCGGAATCATACTTGATAGGGTCTTAACCATGTTTTGTCTACCTCTTTAAATTGCAAACTTTATCGCTTAAACGCATCACACAATGTACAATCTCGCGCTTAATTAATGCAATGATAATAACTGGTAAAGGTTCTGAGAATTTATTTATCATTCAGAACATATCAAATACGTCGATATACCCACATATCAATGCCGATACAGATCATAGACTTCTATCTTTAAATCATATCCACAGGGCTTACTAAATGAGTAACAGCTATGTATTTACTTCAGAATCAGTTTCTGAAGGCCACCCCGACAAAATGTCAGATCAAATCTCTGATGCCGTATTAGATGCCGCATTGGCACAAGATCTCGATGCTCGTGTTGCCTGCGAAACGTTAGTTAAAACAGGCATGGTGGTATTAGCGGGTGAGATCAGCACGACTGCCAATATTGAGTATGAGCAGTTAGTTCGAGATACAGTCAATGAGATTGGCTATGACCATTCTGATAAAGGCTTTGACGGTAATACCTGTGCAGTCATTAATGCACTAGGTGCTCAATCTCCAGATATCGCCCAAGGCGTAGATCGTTCCAAGCCGGAAGATCAAGGTGCAGGTGACCAAGGTTTAATGTTTGGTTATGCCAGCAATGAAACTGATGTATTAATGCCAGCTCCAATTACTTATTCACATCGACTTGTGAAGAAGCAGTCAGAAGTTCGCAAAAATAAGCAACTACCTTGGTTACGCCCAGATGCTAAAAGCCAGGTGACATTCCGTTATGAAAATGGTGTGCCAAGCGCAGTAGAAGCCGTTGTCCTCTCTACTCAGCATGACCCTGATATTTCACAGAAAGATTTACAAGAAGCGGTGATGGAGCACATCATTAAGCCAGTGCTTCCAGAAAAATGTCTGAATGCTGACACCAAGTATCACATCAACCCTACAGGTAATTTTGTGATTGGCGGCCCAGTAGGTGACTGTGGATTAACTGGACGCAAGATTATCGTTGATACCTATGGCGGCATGGCACGGCATGGTGGCGGTGCGTTTTCTGGCAAGGATCCATCTAAGGTTGATCGATCTGCTGCCTATGCTGGTCGCTATGTGGCTAAAAACATTGTTGCCGCTGATCTAGCTGATCGTTGTGAAATTCAAATTTCTTATGCAATTGGGGTGGCTGAACCAACGTCAATTTCAATTGATACCTTTGGCACTGGAAAGATTAGTGACCGAGATATTGAAGCACTAGTTAGAGAACATTTCGACCTTCGCCCTTATGGAATTTTAACCATGCTAGACCTTAAGCGACCTATCTATAAGAGCACAGCGAGCTACGGTCACTTTGGTCGCGAAGAAGCAGAATTTAGCTGGGAAAGAACAGACAAAATTGACGCGCTACGTCAGTCATAAATATTTTTACATTTGCTAGGAGCACATACACATGAGTACTGAACAAGATTATAAAGTTGCCGATATTTCTTTAGCCGGCTGGGGTCGCAAAGAAATCGCTATTGCTGAAACAGAAATGCCTGGCTTGATGTCATTGCGAACAAAATATGCCGGACAAAACCCGTTAAAAGGCGCGCGCATTATTGGCTGCCTACACATGACCATTCAGACGGCTGTATTAATTGAAACCTTAGTTGATCTTGGCGCCGAAGTTCGCTGGTCATCTTGCAATATATTTTCAACTCAAGACCATGCTGCTTCTGCGATGGCAGCCAGCGGCATACCCGTATTTGCTTGGAAAGGTGAAACGGAAGAAGAATATGAATGGTGTATAGAACAAACCATTACTGGTCCTAACAACTGGGCACCTAACTTATTGTTGGATGATGGCGGTGATCTCACCAAACTCATGCACGACAAATATCCTGAGATGTTGAAAGACGTCAAAGGTGTTTCCGAAGAAACCACTACCGGCGTTAAACGACTTTACGACATGGTTGCAGCAGGCGAGCTATTAATTCCGGCGATTAACGTCAATGACTCTGTGACTAAATCTAAATTCGACAACCTATATGGTTGCCGCGAGTCATTAGTTGATGGCATCAAACGCGCCACTGACGTTATGGTGGCAGGTAAAGTGGCCGTGGTTTGTGGTTATGGCGATGTTGGCAAAGGTTCTGCACAATCTTTACGCGGATTAGGCGCAACCGTATGTATTACTGAGATTGATCCTATCTGCGCATTACAAGCAGCGATGGAAGGTTACCGTGTCGTCACTTTAGATGACGTCTGTGGCGAAGCAGATATCTTTGTTACCACGACCGGTAACTACAACATCATTACTCATGACCATATGGTCGCCATGAAAAACCAAGCGATTGTTTGCAACATTGGTCACTTTGATAATGAGATTGATGTCGCTAGTCTTGAGAAATATCAATGGGAAGAAATCAAACCACAGGTTGATCATGTTATCTTTCCTGACGGGAAACGCATCATCATGTTGGCTAAAGGCCGCCTGGTGAATCTTGGTTGTGGTACAGGCCACCCTAGTTTTGTTATGTCTAATTCATTCACCAATCAAGTATTAGCTCAACTCGAACTTTGGAATGCAAACGGCAGCTATGACAACAATGTCTATATCTTGCCTAAACATTTAGATGAAGAAGTTGCTCGCCTACACTTAGAGCAAATTGGCGTGAAGTTAACAACACTGACTGACGAGCAAGCTGCATACATTGGTGTTCCCGTGAATGGACCATACAAAGCGGATCATTACCGTTACTAAAAACTCAGCACACAGCAACACTCAACGCCGGTATAATCACTTATACCGGCGTTTTTATTTGGGTAACATAATTTGCGTATTCCAAGAATTTACACACAACATGAATTACAGGTTTCTACCAACATTAATCTAGAAGCCAAAGCCATTAAGCATGTCAAAGACGTGCTACGCATGAGTGCAGGCAATGAAGTAATACTTTTTAATGGTGACGGTAATGACTACAGCGCTTCAATTAGTGAGCTTTCTAAAAAGAACGTTAGCGTAAACATTGAAAGCAAACAGTTCGCCAGTAACGAATCAGCATTATCGATTCATTTGCTCCAGCCTTTATGTCGCGCTGATAAAATGGACTGGTGTTTACAAAAAGCAACCGAATTGGGCGTGACTAAAATCACTCCATTTATAAGTTCAAGAGTTAATATCAACATTGCTGCCAATCGCTTAGAAAAGAAAATGGATCACTGGCGCTCAGTTGTTGAGAGTGCTTGCGAACAATCAGGCCGAGCAATTGTTCCCACTATCAATCAACCCACAGCATTTAATGCTGTAATAAATAACTCTCCTGACACGCTCATCAAACTAATCGCATCACCCACTGCTGACAGCACCACATTATCTCCAACTCCAATACCAGTCACTGCCTGTATTTGTGCTATCGGGCCTGAGGGGGGATTTAGTCAAGATGAAATTTGCCAGGCACAACACGAAGGCTTCACCTCAATCAAGATGGGACCAAGAATTTTACGTTTGGAAACGGCAGTTATTTCTGCAGTAACATTATGTCAATCACGTTGGGGTGACTTTAACTAGGCACTGCGACTGATCGACTCATCCATTGACCATACTGCACTTTGTAGCGCGGAAAAATCAGGCACATCTAACGCACGGCTACCAATATATATTGAATGTGCTACCCAGTCCTGATCATCTTCGATATGAAGATTATTTAATGACTCTTCACTAAGCATTAGTGGCTTTGGAAAACCACGACACTCAACCGCATAATGATCTTTTTCAAATCCTTTTTGAAATGATCTAATGACAACAATCTTCCTCTTTACAATTTCTTCTCTTTGAAAATCAGGTTGAATTAAGCTTTCAAAACACACCAATGGAATCTTCCAATCATTCCAAACATATTCACCTAATTTCCAGCTTACGCTCTGTGTTAATGCGGGCAAGTAAGAATCATCTGTCCAAGACAATACATCGGCCACCATTGCTCTGGGCACTAGTATCTCTTTATGCTGCAAGTGCAATAAAAGCACGCTTACACTAGTATTTTTATGCTGTTCGTTTAACTCAGTCATCAGAATTTTTCGATTCTTTCTAGAAGCTGAGCTTCATTATAGGGTTTGCCAAGATAGCTATTAACACCCAACTCCATCGCACGGTTACGATGCTTATCTCCGGTACGAGAAGTAATCATAATAACCGGGATATTAGCCAGCCTTTCTTCTTTGCGCATTTGTGAAGCCAATTCGTAACCATCCATGCGCGGCATTTCGATATCCAGCAACACCACATCTGGCACTATTTTTTCTAACTTCTGTAATGCATCTACACCATCTTTTGCAGTTACTACTTTGTAGTTATTCCTTTCCAAGAAACGCGTAGTAACTTTACGAATAGTAATTGAATCATCTACTACCATTACCGTAGCCTCTTCATCTGTATCATTCTCAGGCGCTTCTGCTACGACCACTTTATCTGCACTAGTGCGCGTTTGTATTAACCGCGTTATCCAAGGAATATCTAATATCAAGGCAACACTACCGTCACCTAATATCGTTGCGCTAGAAATACCTTGCGACTGATTAAAGTGTGATGCCAACGGCTTCACTACAATCTCTTTATTTCCATAAGTTTCTTCAACAAGTAAGGCTAAACGATGCTTACCCATTCTCACCAAAATAACAGGATACGAAGCATGCTCATCTTCAAAATACAATGCGCCACCTTGCAACAAACTGGATAAATGGTGGAATGAATAATCATGACCCGCATAAGTATATCTTGGCTCTTGGCTATTAAAGATAGTTTTTAGCCCAGAAGCAGGTAGCTGTATCACGCCTTCTACACCGGAAAGAGTTAACGCGTAAGCTTCTTTACCTGCTTTTACCAACAAGGCATGACTAGTCGCAAGTGTAAATGGAAGGTGCAAAATGAATTTAGCGCCTTTGTCTAATGCTGATCGAATTTCAATACTTCCACCCAAACGACGAATATCTTTATCGACAATATCCATTCCTACGCCGCGGCCAGCTATTTTTGACACTGTGCTGGCGGTACTTAGCCCAGGCTTAAAAATTAACTGTAGTACTTCGTCTTTTGTCAGCTTTGCAGCCGGCTGAATCAAACCATTTTCTATTGCTTTTGCTCTTACTCTACGAGAATCTATACCTGCACCATCATCTTTAATCGTAATGCTTATTTCAGATCCTTCACGAGCAATGTCTATTCTGATTTTTCCGCGCGCTGGCTTACGCTTGTTCTTGCGAACTTCCGGAGCTTCAATACCATGACCGACACTATTTCTTAATATATGCTCAATAGAAGTAACCACACCATTTAGTACTCGGCGATCCACCTCAATCTCACTGCCGCGAATAACTAAATCTACTGGCTTATTCAGCTCATTGGATGCTTGTCTTACAATGCGCTGCAATCTTTGCTCTACCGCATCAAATCTAATCATACGAGTATGCAATAGATTATCCTGGAGATTGGTTGTCACTACTTTTTGATTAATCAATACATCTTCACCATCTTGCATATAATTCATAAACATTTCTTTAATGTTTGACAAGTCATCTACACTTTCTGCAAGTGATCGAGATAGCTGTTGAATGTCTGAATAACGATCAAGCTCTAGCGGATCAAAATCAAGAGGGTTTTCCTGATCATCCGCATGCTTAAATAGAATTTGTGCTTCTGTCTCCATTTCAAGCTTACGCAATTGTTCACGCAATCTACCAATGGTTTGACCAAAATCAGAAGAGCTTGCGGCGAATGAATTAAACACTTGTTCTAAACGAGAACGCTGTATATTCACCTCACCTACATCGTTCACCAACACATCTAACACGTCTGCTGAAACCTTGACAACCTCATGTTTTTCTGGAACTTTAACGTTATCATTAACGTTAATAAATTGCTTCAATGCAGAGTTTTCAGGACCTACCATTTGATCTTGCTTTCGATCCTCCAAGCCAGATTTAGACTTCTGCTGAGCTTCGCCAATACTAACATCAACATCTCCAGCAACCGCTGGTACATCGGCGCCAATTGATGGGTGTTCATGTTTTTTTGTATGCCGTTGGCAGTTTGCAATTCTGCAAGCAACGAATCATCTAAATAAACATTTTCCCCGCGTTGCGCTATTTCAATATTGGCATGCAACGTATCCAACACGCGTTGAAGTAATGGTGTGGAAATTTCATCATCTACACTTCCATCTGACAACGACACCAATAAAGATTCCGTGGCATGGCTTAGTTCACTAATGGCAGAAAACCCTACCATTAGTGAACTGCCTTTCAACGTGTGGCACTGGCGCTGCAATTCTGAAATTGCGCCCTGACCATCTTGTTTGGTTTTTAGCTTCTGCAATGATCGTTGGCATTCTGCCAACACATCCTCAGCTTCTTCGAAGAAGATTTCGCATAACTCTTCGCCGCCATCATCACTACAGTCAGCCATCGAAGCATCTTTTGGCTGCTGCAATTGTTCTACGATTTGCGCTTCAGCATCATGCTTCGAATATTGACTTATTAACTCTTCGTTAAGCACATGCAATCTATTTAACAAAGTTGAATCTAAATCGACTATTTGTTCTGATTGTTCAATCTTGCCAAGATCAGACTCTATCTGCTTAACGCATGATTGTACTAACTGAGTTTGCCCATCAGAAAAATTAATATTATGTTTGATAGCTACAGCAATAATTTCTTCTAGCGGATGACATAAATCAGCAATATTCTGAACACCTGCCGTACGTGCACTTCCACACATGGTATGGACTGTTCGCAATAATTCTTCGTCCATACGAATTACATTTGATGATTGATAGTTTTCACCCACTGCATCTCGCATCACCTTGATATGCTGCGTCGCTTCTGCAGAAAATATCCCCGTCAATTCATCTTGAAATTCTCCACCTGGTCGTGAATCTTCAAGTTCACTGGCAGTCTGTTGTGGCTCTGGCTTACTCAGTTTAACGCTATCATTAAGGACAATTACTTCTTCTAAGCCCAATGCGGCACGCTTGATATCCCCCATCAAGCTGTCGACATCTATTCTGTTTGCTTGAGCCGGCATCTTAAGCTGCTGCACCAGTGCTGGAATGCAGTCAACACCTTGCTGTAATAACATTTGTTTAGCCTCAGAGACAGGTTCTTTCTTTCCTAAGCACTTATTACAAAGATTCTCGTACCCCCCCCCCAAGCCAACTCAGACAATAATTCTGCACCAACAAAACGACCACTCCCTTTTAATGTGTGATAACCGCGATGCATATTTGCAAAGCAATCCCAATCTTTTTGATCACTCTGCCATGCATTCCAATTATTTTTAATATCAATAACAACTTGCTCAGCCTCTTCGATAAATATTTCTATCAGAATAGGATCTGCTTCGCCGCTTAACACAGCCAAAGATGACTGTTGTTTCTTTCCTGATTTTGGTCTTACCTTTTCAGATTCAGACTCAACTTTAACTTCCGACCCATTTGACACATAACTATCATGTTCAATCGCTTCATCAGCAATCGTTCTGTCGAGCAACTCATCACCCGCATCTACTGATTGATCTGTGAAACCATTTGAGTCCGACAGCTCATAAAATTCTTCTAATTGATCAATCTCTCGATTTAACCCATCAGAGGACAAATCCATATTTAGCTCTAACTCAGCATCAGCAAACATCGTGGTGACATCAAAACCAATGTTCACGTCCACTTGATGAGCAGTAACATCAATGACTTCTATTTGTTGCGCTGAATCTGTTCGTGAGATTCTCTCTAAGGATAATTTGCAGTGTTCTAATATCTGCTCAGCATAAGGTGCTCTGTCTTCCCATTGTTCAAAATAACACTGCAAGCCCACCATGCAATCCGCTAAATATTTAAGTTCATCGTTATGCTCATTCACGTCACGCTTAAAATTATCTGATGCAATGTA
>WASW01031098.1_pt1 | contig 15620 bp, 14 predicted proteins | sample 5698521 | NCBI WGS metagenome assembly WASW01 (sample SAMN11175560, study PRJNA528189) | sponge metagenome | isolation source: marine sponge | host: Leucetta | place: Antarctica: Western Antarctic Peninsula, King George Island | collected 2013-01
AATTTTTAACCCAGCTGCGTTCTCTAAAATTCATAAAAAAAATTGAATGAATTCCCGCCACTTGAGCGCAGACCTCTCGGCTTCTTGAAAAGATCAAACTTGAATGTTTGAACCTGCCCTCCTATGCTGTTCGAGGTTCGAATTTGGAGCCATCTTTCATTTCCTGGAACCTCTCTTCTCTTGATCAAAACACCCATGAATCTTTCATTTTCTCAACTTCTTTGGCAAACCAGTGATTTGCGGAATGAGCAAGAGCAAATTGCGCATTTGTGCAAATCCCTCCAGATCTCTCCTATTTTTGCCAAAATTCTGATCAACCGAAAACTTTCGGAAGTTAAATCAATCGAACAATTTTTAAACCCTTCCAGCGTTCAATGCCATGATCCCTATTTAATGCACGATATGCAAAAAGCAGTTGAGCGAATTTATTCGGCTTTATTGCGCCGAGAAAAGGTGCTGATTTATGGCGATTATGATGTGGATGGAACTGCGGGGACGGTCATTTTGTACAAATATTTCAAACGAATCGGGATGCGCATTAATTATTTCATCCCGGAACGCCTGAAAGATGGTTATGGCATGAGTGAGGCTACTTTATTGGCCTTGAAACGCAAAAAAACAGACGTGATCATCACCGTTGACAATGGGACGACGGCTATCACGGAATCACGGTTATTGAAAAAATTAAAGATTGATTTGATCATTACAGATCACCATCGCCTTATTTCCGAAACCCCGCTTGCCTGTGCGATTTTAAACCCACAACAACCGCAATGTCACTACCCTTTTAAAGGCTTGTGCGGAACAGGCGTGGCTTATAAATTGTTAGTTGCCTTTGATCAGTTTTTAACCGAAAAAAACTACTGGGAATTTTCCGGTTATATCCATCCCGACTTGAAAAGAGACTTGGATCTCGTCGCTTTTGCGACGATTGCGGATCGGGTTCCTTTGATTGATGAAAATCGTTTTTTTGTCAAATCGGGATTGAAGCTCATCAATTCCTCTCCCCGTCCTGGATTACAAAAATTGATGAGGGAAAGCAATATCCGAGGGCGTGTCACTGCCAGTGTGGTCAGTTTTAAGCTCGCGCCCAAAATCAATGCGGTGGGGCGTTTGGGAGATCCAAACATCGGCGTCAATTTATTGCTGGCACATTCTCAATCAGAAGCCAGCCCGTTTGCTAACAAATTGATCCAAGTCAATACTGATCGACAACAAATTGAACGCAAAGTTTTGAATGCGGCTTTGGCTTTGTCCCTGGCTCAGCAAGACCAAGATTTGATTATTCTCGTCGATGATTATTGGCATTCTGGTGTGATTGGTAGCGTTGCTGCTAAAATTGCGGAACGTTTCCAAAAGCCCACTCTTGTTTTAACCCTGTATCACGAAAAACAAGCGATGGGGTCGATTCGCAGTGTGGGAAATTTTGACGCTTGTTCCGCTTTACAAAACTGTGAGCAACTTCTCGACAAATTCGGAGGACACAAGACCGCGGCTGGTTTGAGCCTCGATGCTGTCAATGTTGAGAAGTTTTGTAATAAATTTCGAACCACCTTCGATGCGGGACTTGCGGATTCCTCCTGTTCTGGAAGCACTGCTTTGACAATTGACGCGTGGGTCAATCCGCTGACCTTAAAAGAAGGTTTGGTCGAGGAATTGATCAGCATGGCTCCATTTGGCAACCAAAACGCCGAACCCATCCTGGCGATGGAAAACACCGAGATCAAGAATCTGATTGTGATTCGCAATCAGCATCTGAAGTTTGCTCTCAATACTTCCGAATTGGAGATGGAGGTTTTTGCCTGGGATCATTTTGACTGGTACACCAAAATGGGAGGCTTCTGTGATATTGCAATGACGCTTCAGATAAATAGTTTTTCTAAAAACGCCCCATTACAATTCAAAGCCATCGACATGAAGCAATCTTCCTGACGTCTTCCCTCATGAAACGGATGGTGATTTTTGTAGAGTCTCACAATGATGATCGTCGAAACGGGAATTTGGGTCAGTATTTTCTTTTACCTACTTGGCTGGAGCACCCAATTTTCTCTGTTCCAAAAGCAATTCAATGTTCCTTCTGCTTTTGGAATCTATAGCCTCCAATTGGCTTGTTTGCTCCATTCAGGCACCTTGCTGATTACTCTTTTCACCGGTCTCTGGTTAGAGCATCTCATTTTTGATTTTCTGAATGGGATTGCTTGGGCACCGATTTTTATCTATTTGCTGATCAGAAAGCGGATTCAGAGTCAAATCAGCGCGAGCGGGATCCCCCTCTTTACAATCGTATTATTATCAATTTCCACGCTATTTTTGACAGAAAAAATCCCGACCCTCGAATGGGTTCAGCAAGCCCCACTTCTGCACCAAACTCTTTTAATCACTCACATCACAGCCCTGATTGCCGGGTATGTTATGTTCAGCTTGTCTTGTATTTCCAGTATTCTTTTTCTGCACCAAGAGCACCAGATTAAAACGAAGCTGGTCAAACTGTTGGTTCACCAATTTCCTTCATTAACAACATTGGATCAGATCAGTTATCGGTCTGTCGTGCTCGGATTCATCTTCCTGACGATCGGTTTAATTTTAGGCATTCTGCTCAGTGATAATTTGCAGAGTTCTCGCAGTCTGGGGCGCTTGGGGATTGCCCTCGTCATTTGGCTTTTGTATGCCTTTTTTCTGATGGAACGTTTTTTTCAAGGATACAAACGACGGTTTATTGCCATCTGGTCCATCATCGGCTTTTTTCTAGTGCTCGCTTCCCTGATAATTGAAACAGCTCACTTGACCTAAGAACCACAATGTTAGTTTTTATTTTAAATTGGATTGATTTTTTAACTCCTGAAATATGATGATTTATTTTATATTTCTATAATTCTAGAAATATTGTTTGACAAGCAATAAATCTAAAGGTAGAGTCCTCATTATGGATACAAATCAAGCGGCTTCCTGTTTGGAGGCATTGAGCAACGTAACACGGCTCAACATTTATCGATATTTAGTGGAAGCTGGCAGATCCGGTGTTTCGGTGGGAGAGATTCAAAAAAAAATCGAGATTCCGAATTCTACCTTGTCTCATCATATCGCCCGGCTAGTTCGGGCGAATCTGGTGACTCAGGAGCGGCAAAGTCGGACTTTGCTTTGTCGGGCAAATTACGAATTAATGAATGCTTTGCTCGAATTTCTCAGTGAAAACTGCTGTATTGGGGATTTGTCCGATGTCATTAGGAAGACTCAAACAGTGACTTGCTAAGCAGTGATCTTCTGCTTATTTTTGTGAGTTATTATTTCCGTCTTCCTTAATTAAAGCAAAATTTTTTGCTTTAATATTTCGATAATTCTAGAAAAGTAATATTTATGAAAAATACAAACATGCGCCATGAATTCAGTCAAGCAGATGGCATGAAAAAATTTCCTTGGGAAGTGGTTTCCCTCTGGACACAAAAAATTGGCCGAACAAACTTGATGATCTTTTCTATCTTTGCGGGAATCGGCCTGATTATTCCTGCCCAATTCATTGGAAGCCTTCAATTCACTTTAGAAAGCTTGGTTTCCATTGCTCCGTTTCTGATCATTTCTGTGGCAATGGCGGCATACTTGAAAGCCGCTGGAGCGGATCAGGTGATTGGGAAAGTATTTTCAGGGCACTTGATTTTGATGATCATCACCGCATCAGTTTTTGGAGCGCTTTCTCCCTTTTGTTCTTGCGGGGTGATTCCTTTGATTGCCGCTTTGCTGGCATCCGGAGTACCGCTTTCAGCCGTGATGGCATTTTGGATTTCTTCTCCGGTGATGTCGCCGGATATGTTTGTCCTCACGGCAGGAGCGTTGGGAGGAGAATTTGCTGTGGCAAAAACATTGGGAACCATCGGTGTCGGGCTTTTGGGAGGGTTTGCAACACTTGGGTTACAGCATTTTGGAGGTTTCAAGAACCCGTTACGAGTTGCCCGGAAAAGTGGTTGCGGGGCAAGTGCCGCACCAGTCAATAATCAGGGCAAGCCCGTTTGGAAATTCTGGCATGAAATGGAACGCAAAGAAGTTTTTCTCAAAGAATTCAAAAAGACTAGTATTTTTCTGGGACAATGGCTTATTTTCGCTTTTGCTCTGGAGAGTTTGATGGTGGTGTATCTCCCAGCAGAGGTGATCAGTCAATGGATTACGACGGATAGTTTGGCCGTGATTCCTTTAGCCGCTTTGGTTGGAATTCCTGCTTACCTCAACGGATACGCTGCGATTCCAGTAGCTGCCGGTCTCTTGGAAAGCGGTTTTGAAGCGGGGGCTGTTCTGAGTTTTATGACGGCTGGAGCCATGACCAGTATCCCTGCCGCTATCGCAGTATTCAGTTTGGTCAAGAAACACGTATTTTTCTGGTATATTGCTCTTTCCCTGGGAGGCTCAATCCTGGTGGGATTTGCCTATCAGGGATATCTGGCAGTAGGGATTTGAGTTTTCTAATGATAAATGAGGGTTTTTATCAATTTCCGGATGAGCTTTGCATCATCTCAACAAAGCGATTAAAAAGATATTGCGCGTCATGAGGGCCGGGAGCCGCTTCTGGATGATATTGCACAGAATAGGCTGGGTAGTCCAATGATTCAAGACCTTCCACGGTTTGATCATTGAGATTCCGATGAGTGATCCGAACATTGGCGGGAAGGGACGATTCATCCACCGCAAACCCGTGATTTTGGCTAGTAATTTGGACTTTTTCAGTCGAGTAATCAATGACCGGATGATTGGCACCATGATGCCCAAATTTTAGTTTATAAGTTTCACATCCCAAAGCGAGAGAAAGGATTTGATGTCCCAGGCAAATTCCAAAAATTGGCACTTTTCCCAGCAATTGTTTGACCGCTTGGATGCTCTCATGCACCACCGTTGGATCGCCGGGGCCATTGGAAAGAAAAACACCATCTGGTTCGAGTTCCATCACCTGTTCCACGGGCGTCGAATAAGGCACCACGGTGGTCGCAATCCCCAAACGCGCCATTGATTTTAAAATATTAAATTTGATCCCGACATCATAAGCAACCACCCGATAACGGGGTTCGGCATGATCATTCTGCCAATCATACTTTTCAGAAGTTGAAACGAGCCTGGCCAGATTTTGACCTTCCATGACCGGCAATTGCCTCGCTTCTTCCCGAAGTTTTTCGAGATCCAGCAGACTTTCATTTTCAATGGGGACAATGATTCCAGGGCAGGCCCCTTGATCTCGAATTGTTTTGACCAAGGCGCGAGTATCAATCCCTTCTAATACCGGAATATTATGAGCTTGGAGCCATTCTTCGAGGCTTTGATCAGCCCGCCAATTGCTCGTGATTTCACTCAATTCTTTCACAATCAATCCGGTCGCGTGAATCCCTTTCGATTCCATATCTTCGGGGTTGATCCCATAATTGCCAATATGGGGATAGGTCATCGTTACAATTTGCCCCGCATAAGAAGGGTCGGTTAAAATTTCCTGATAACCGGTGATCCCCGTATGAAAAATAACCTCGCCTTGGGTCGGTCGAATCGTTCCACGCAACCGACCACGAAAGGATCGGCCATTGCTTAGTACAAGAATGCCCTCTATCATGGATGCCTTGCTTTCTAATAAAGTGTTTTAAAATGGGGAAGTTAGCCTGAGTTGAGAAAGCCTGCTTTGGTTTAATTCATCTTGGCATTCCCTTGAGTTTCCGGTGGGTTCGGGTCGAATCGCATTTCTTGAATTCTGCCATCTTCGGTTAAAGGGCACCGATATCCTTCTCCTGTGATGATGGTCACTAGCTCATCCGTGTCGGAAGTATTGATTTTTAAATGGGTTCCTAAATAAACGGCGACTTTATTTTTGATTTTGTTGAGGGATTGTTGATAGCTGTTCTCTCTTCCTGAAAGTGTCATTGCGCGAAAGTTATCAATAAAAAGACATTGCGGATATTCTTCAGGATGCGGGAACAAGGCCACTATTTTCCCTTGTGGCGTCAAAGTAATCGCCACTTGATAACAGGAAGCCAACAATAAACACAATCCCCCGATCCCCATTGTTTTGAATATTTTCATAACTCCCAGTTTGGCTTCCATTCTAGCTTTCAAGCGTTTTGCTCGTAGTATAAGACAAAGTTTGCTGGAAATCACGAAAAACATCTATAAATAACCGTATATTTTTTCAGATAATAAAATTTGGATTGTACCTATGGGCAGGCTCATGTAAATATTTTAACAATCATCTTCACCTTTTTATCTAAAGAGAACATTCATGAATGACCAAAACCCTCAAATACAAATCAGACAAGAAAAGCTAGCTCAAATCAAAGCCCTTGGTTTTGAGCCTTACCCCTACTCTTTTAGCTGGTCTCATTCGATTTCAGAGGCCAAACAGCAGGCTGAAACTTTACTGGAAAAGCAAACAGTCATCCAGATTGCAGGCAGGTTGATGTCGATGCGCGGAAAAGGAAAAACCTTGTTTGCTCATATGCAGAATCAACATGAACGCCTTCAAATCTATGTCCGTCAAGATGAAGTTGGAGACACCTTGTTTCAGGTGATGGGCTTGTGCGACATTGGCGATTATCTTGGGCTGGAAGGCTTCTTGATGATGACCAAGACCGGGGAATTGACATTGCGGGTGAAATCCTTGCAATTGCTCTCCAAAGCGATCCGCCCGCTCCCTGTCACCAAAGTGAAAGAAATTGATGGCGAGAAAATTTTATTTGATGAAGTCTCTGATAAAGAGTTTCGTTATCGCCAGCGCTATGTTGATTTAACCCTGAATGAGAAAGTCGCGACCGTCTTTCGACAACGGACATTGATCATTCAAACCATCCGCCAATATTTGATCGATCAGGATTTTTTAGAAGTCGAGACACCCATCCTCCAGGCGATTTATGGCGGAGCCAATGCCACTCCTTTTCAAACATTCCACAAATCGCTGGGGGTAGACTTTTTCCTCAGAATTTCCGATGAGCTTTATCTCAAACGGTTGGTGGCCGGTGGGTTTGATCGGGTGTTTGAATTTGGAAAAAATTTCAGAAATGAAGGGATTGACCGCACCCACAATCCAGAATTTTTATCACTGGAATTTTATCAAGCCTATGCTGATTATTCAAATATGATGACCCACCTCGAACAGATTTGGGAAAAATGCGCGCTGGCCGTTCATGGCAGCACTCAGTTTGAATATCAAGGGATCCTGCTTGATGTGAAAGCCCCTTGGAAACGCATCACCATGACAGGAGCCGTTGAAGAAATGGGGGGCATTCCATTTTCGAAATTGAGTGACACTGAAATTCAAAATTTGTTAGTCGCTAAGAACTGGAGCTTGGCTGGAGCGTTTTCCCGTGGTCGTGCCTTGGAATTGATTTTTGAGGAAACTTGTGAAACCGTCTTGGTGCAACCAACAATCATTACGGACTATCCTCACGAAAGTACACCTCTCTGCAAAGCACATCGTGAAAACCCAGAACTCGTTGAACGTTTTGAAGCGTTCATCCATTGTTGGGAAATTGCCAATGCTTATTCGGAACTCAACGACCCGGTTCGTCAGCGCCAGTTGCTCGAAGAACAGACAAAACGAAGGCACGGCGGAGAAACGGAAACCCATCCTTATGATGAAGATTTCATTAGAGCGATGGAATACGGCATGCCGCCGATGGCGGGGATTGGGATTGGAATTGATCGCCTGGTCATGTTGTTGACCAACCAGACCAATATCCGCGACGTGATCCTTTTCCCAACCCTGAGACCCGAATAACGAATCTTGTCATCTTCCTCTTTTATTGAATCAACCATTCTTCCCATCAGGTGAAATATGTTATTCAATCATGTTGCCCTCGTTTGCAGTTCTGAAACAGAATGTGATCGATTTTATCAAGATATTTTAGGCTTGAACAAACTCTCCTCCAAAGTCCTTTCTGCCGAAATGTCAAAAAAGATTTTTGATTTGGAGCAGGAATACCACCTGCTTTATTATGGAAACGAGCAAATCAAGTTTGAGATATTCCTCTCTGCCGAAAGCGATTTGAAAGACAAACACATCAGCCATACTTGTCTTGAAATGAAAGAGCGTAACGCCGTTTTTGAGCAGTGCAAATCAGCCGGATTTGAGATCATCAAAATTCCCCGTGAAAGCTCGGATCTTTTATTTGTGAAGGATCATGATCACAATTTATTTGAACTGAAAGAAAAAGAATCGAGATAAATTTATGGACAGTTTGTGGAGTGAGCAGGAAGCGCGCGCTTATCTGAATGATCCCTTACAATTGCGGGCTTATACGTCTCGCTTGTTGGGGAAAGAACCGGCTTTGGTCTTACATGGAGGCGGCAATACCTCCGTCAAATTAGAAGTGCCCAATCTGTTTGGGGAAATGGAAGAAGTCTTATATATCAAAGGCAGTGGTTCTGATCTAGCCACAATCGAAGCGGACGGATTTGCGCCTGTCAAACTGGAAGTGCTGAAACGGATGGCCACATTGGATCAATTGAGCGATACACAAATGGTCAAGACCCAAAGAACCGCAATGACCAACCCCGATGCTCCTAATCCGTCGGTTGAGGCGATCCTGCATGCGATTCTCCCGTTTAAATATGTAGATCATACCCACTCCGATGCCATTCTCACCTTGACCAATACGGAGAAGGGAGAAGCATTGATTCGTCAAATTTATGGTGACCGCGTGATGATCGTCCCGTATGTGATGCCAGGATTTCTTTTGGCTAAAAAAATCCATCAAATGCTTCAAAACGTCGATTTGGCAAAAATCGCAGGAATTATTTTGATGAATCACGGGGTATTCACTTTCGATGATGACGCTCGTGAGAGTTACGAACGAATGATTTATCTGGCATCTGAAGCAGAAGCGTATCTTTTCAAAGAAGGAGCTTGGGATGTGAGTCTCGCGGCTGATGCTGGCATGGATTTAATCAAGCTGGCGCATTTAAGACATGAAATTTCTAAAGTGCAAGGAACCCCGATGCTTGCAAAATGGGACAGTCGTCCAGAAGCCTGTGGTTTTTCCAATCTCCCCAACCTGGCTTCTCTTGCGCTTCGTGGCCCGATCACACCAGATCATGTGATTCGCACCAAACGCCTGCCGCTTCTGGTAGGAGAAAACCCCGCAGAGGAAGTCAAACAATATGTTCAGGAGTATGGTGCTTATTTTGAACGGCACAATGATGGTTCTTTGACTTGTTTAAATCCGGCTCCGTTTTGGGCGGTTTGGCCGGGTTCTGGATCGGTCACCTTCGGAAGCGATTTAACAGACGCTCACATCGCGGCTGACATTGCTTGGCACTCTATGCTAGCAATTCAACGAGGAGAAGCCCTTGGAGGCTGGAAAGCCTTGCCTGAAAAAGATATTTTTGAGGTAGAATATTGGGAATTGGAACAAGCCAAACTCAAAAAAGCAGAACAGCGTCTGGAACTACAAGGAAAAATTGCGCTTGTCACGGGAGCCGCCAATGGCATTGGAGCAGCCACAACGAAGGCTCTGCATGCTCAAGGGGCAATCGTGGTGGCTTTGGATATCAATCCTGCTATCAAAGATTTATTCAACCAGGAGGATCAAGTTGGAATCGTCTGTGATCTGACGAATCAAGAAGCGATGACAGAGGCGGTCAACTCGACGATTCGGCGTTTTGGTGGGCTTGATATCGTGATCAGCAATGCCGGGATTTTTCCAAAAAGCTCTAAAATTGAGGAAATGGATGCCGCAGTCTGGGATCGCAGTATTGAGATCAATTTATCCAGCCATCAACGCTTGCTACAAACCTGCCTGCCCTATTTGAAAGAGGGGATTGATCCCAGTGTGATTTTTATCGCCTCAAAAAATGTCGCGGCGCCGGGCCCTGGCGCATCCGCCTATTCTGTTGCTAAAGCCGGTGTCACACAATTGGCAAGAGTGGCGGCCCTTGAATTAGGAGCTTCTGGCATACGGGTCAACGTGATCCACCCTGATGGGGTTTTTGATACCGCCCTTTGGACAGACGAGATTCTGGAAGCACGAGCCGCACATTATAAAATGAGTGTGCAGGAATATAAAACCAAAAATGTGCTCGGTGTTGAAATTTTGTCAAAAGATGTGGCGGCCTTGGCTTGCGCCCTGGCAGGCTCTGTTTTCCTAAAAATCACTGGGGCGCAAATTCCGATAGATGGTGGCAATGACCGCGTGATATGAGCGATATTATGAATCGCTTCAGGTTTCCTCCAAACTCCCCTCCTCTTTCACATTGGCCCTCAAAAATTTCATCCCTGCATTTTTTGTTAAAGTTTTTTCAAGGGATGCCGATAAACTGCATCAAGAGGCATTCATTCGGGATGCTTGGCGGGGCAATGATTTTCTTTCTTCGGAAAATCGGTATTTTGCCCAATCAACATTTTTTGCTAAAGTCTTTTTTTAGCCTGCCGATAAGCCTTTTAGAACATGTCAAACGATACCTTGAAAAAACCTTGTCATTAATCTTATCCGGTTTCGGATAAAAGGAGTCATTATGGGGATGAGTATTAAACACAATATACCCTCGTTGAATGCGTTACGCCACACATCCAACAATTTCAATGGGGTTAAAAAAAGCATTCAAAATCTCAGTTCAGGTTTGAGAGTCAATACCGCGGCTGATGGGCCGGCAACCTTGATCGCTTCAGAGCGTCTTCGAGGACGAATCACGAGTATGAAACAGGCTTTGGAAAATACCGAAAATTCAGTGACGCTCGTTCAGACAGCCGAAGGTGGTTTGAATGAAGTCAACGCCCTGCTGGTCAACATGAGGCAGTTGGTCGTTCATGCTGCCAACGAAGCCATCAACGATAGAAGAATGTTGGAAGCCGATCAAAGTGAAATCGACCATTTAATAGGAACGATTGATCGGATTGCCGACAACACTATTTTTAACCATCGTGCTCTTTTAGATGGAAGTAACGGAGCGAACGGGCTGGCCGTTGGGGAAAATATGGAATTTGTTTCCGCCAAGCCAGCCACAGAAGCCTCTCCAGAAGGTGGGTATGAAATCAATATTTTACAAGCCGCGACCCGAGCCAAAGCAATCGGCCTCGTCCCAATGGACACGGTCAATGCGAAAGGCGGCGTTCAACTCGTGGTAACGGAAGGTGGACGAAGCGCGGTTATGAATACGGGGAAAGGCGACCTCGGAGACGCAATTGAAAAAATCATCAAAAACTCCGAGGCTGATCCACAAACGTTTCCGCCAAAAGAAATGTCTGAGAGATTGCGAACAATGGTGGTACGACAGTTCCAGGAAACCGTGGACAAAGCCAGTGTGAATGTGGACATTCTTGTAGACGCGACAGGTCATTTAATCGTGCGCCATCGCGAATTTGGCGATGAGCCGAAATTCTCAATCAGCAGTTCAGTCGCAGGGGTTTTATCGCCAGAGCCTAATTTTGCTACATTTACGGTTCAGGGGAAAGATGTCGAAGGAACTATCGGTCAGGAAATTGCCTTGGGTGATGGCCAATTATTAACCGCGACCGAAGGCACAAAAGCCGAAGGGTTGCAGGTTCGATATAGTAGAGAACTTGGCACACGCGAAGAAGCAATCCTGGATGTTGCTGGTCAAGAAATAGGCACACAAATTATTGAGGAAACCAATGAAAATGTGGTTGGAAAACCGATTGAAGGCTTTGTCCATGTGTCTCAACAATCCATCAGTTTTCAAATTGGGCCTGATACAAAACAGGTCACAGAACTCTCGATTGATAACGTCCGTACCAACAAACTGGGACGACGGATTGAAAATGAGAGTGGTTTTGAAAGCCTGAGAGATGTGAATGTGATGACGACACAAGGCGCACGAGATGCCATGCAAATTATCGATGCGGCGGCTAATGAAGTCACGAAATTACGAGCAAAGCTCGGATCTTTTCAAAAGAACGCCCTGGAAAGCAATCTCAATAGTTTGCGAATCGGAGAAGAAAATCTGACCCAGGCCGAATCCACGATCCGTGATGCTGACATGGCCGCAGAAATGTCTGAATTGACCAGTGGTCAAATCATGCTGGCTTCTGGAACAGCGATGCTCGCTCAAGCCAATCAGGTTCCGCAATCGGTCTTGGGACTGATCACAGGCGGGCAATAACAGGAATTAAGTGACTCATCCCGACTCACTTAACACGAGCTCAGGCGTAGAAAGGAAATCGCGATCATGTGGCGTGGCCGCTATTTCCTGCCTGAGTATTCGTGAAGCGCCCACAAACCGATGCCAGACGACTCGAAATTAGTCACACCGCCCTTCTTTAGACCTCTTATCAAAATCCCCCTCACCAGCGCACTTCATAATTATCTTCAATTATCCCAAATGGGAAATCGTTCCTACCTTAATTTCGATGTATTTTCCCAGGGTTTCGATGTATTTTCCCAGCGTGAGCCTCCTTACTTTAAGACAGCCATTGGGCATAAAAACGACCTAGTTCCTGCTTACAAAAAGTGCCAAATTTATTGTTGCGAGTTTTGTTCTTTTTCCTGATTGATTGGAGCGGGGGTCTCAGCAGAATCGTCTTGAATGGGAGAAGGCGGAACAGGATTGGAAATTTCAAGGGTTGCTTCTTGAGAAGGATTGGAGGGGGCTGACTTTTGACGGTCGGGATGATTTTGGGGCAATTCAGCGCATTTTGAAAAATCCAGGGTGGCCAGCATGTCTTTGGAGAAGACGGCATCGGACAAATCCACGCCACGCCATTGGATCCCATTCAGAAAACATGAAACAAATTTTACGTTCTTAAATTTGATCCTTGACCACTGGGCTTGGTCAAAACGGCAATGATAGAAGGCCGTGAAGGTGAAATGGCAATCGGTGAAATTGGCGTTGCTGAAATCACATTGCTCAAAACGATGGGGTTGCAGAACTTGAAACCATTGAGATCTGGTAAAATCAGCTTGCTTGAAATGACAATGGTCGTATTGATGAAGCCCTGTAAACTTCACTCCTCTGAAAATACAATCCTCAAAATCATAATGCCGTAAAACTCCGCTCTCTTCAAAGTCAATATTGAACGTGAGATCAGCATATTTATACCGTTTGAGGTTGATGCCAATTTTAGGGAAATCAGCTTGTTTGCATTGAGGACGGGCGGATAAGAGTTCTTTTTTTTCTGAAGTTTTTGGATCCTCTTGTGTGGGCATTTGGTTTTCTTGAAGAGGCGCTGTTTCCGATTCGGATGGCGTGATTTTTTCTTCTATTTCATTTTCTTCTATTGCAGAGGCTTGCTTTTGTTTGGAGTAGAGCAAGTGGGCATTATATTGATAGACACCGCGATTGCGCAATTCGGCTAACAGCATTTCTCCTTGAAATTTGAGATTCTCTGCTGCATCGTCGATGCGTTGAGACAGATTTTTGTAAAATTGCAGCGACTGAGCATAATTAGAATTTTTATTTTTTCCAAAAAGAGACTCCCAGAAAGACATCTGCTCAACGATTTCTTTCATCGCCCGCCAAAATTCTTTACGCTCTTCGCACAATTTACGATAATTGGTTTCTCCGCTATTGGTCCGAAATTCAAATTCCTGAATCGTGCGCTCCATCAGGTTCAAATCTCGGATCAATTGTTCCCGACGAGCCGTGGAAGCCTTGGGGATGTGTTCTCGCATCTTTTTGAATAATTTTTTTGCTTCATCCAAAGCCGGAGCCGGTAAGAGCTGAGTTTCCGGAAAACTGGCGAGTATGTCTTTTTCGCCGAAAATCCAACGACAAAGCATCCCCAGCAAAAAGATCCCAAAGAAGGCAATCACTAAAAATCCATAAAATGACAATTCAAGGGTGAGCTGCATCGTATTACAAAAGACTGAAGGGAGTGAATGACAGCAAAAAAGGAAGCACTGTTACTTATCTTCCAAATCCGGAAATGGCAGTTTGCGGTTGAGGCTGATCTTGTTCAAATACCGGAATTTGGCAGAATTTCAAGTTTAAGCATCCCTCAAAAAAAACTTTTTAGAGTAAATTATGAAAAATTTCATAAGAATTCTTGATTGCTGATGTGAATTTTTCAGTTAAATTAAACGGAGACCACTTTAGCTTTCTTGGTTTTCCTCTGGGGGTTCAACTTTGATCGAATCTGCCCCAGTTCGGAGGTCAATCCTTGTTGGACTAACATGATATCGCCTTTATGGATGAGCATATTGGCTCCCATGTTCAGCAAACGGACTTGATAATCGATATCTCCCCAAGCATGAATCCCGGCTCCAATTCCTTTAGCGCGGGCTTTTTTAAATATTTCTTCGATGGTTTTCAAATAGAGGGGATGATCGTATTGTTCAGGAATTCCCAGGTTGGTTGTCAGGTCATGGGGGCCGATCTGGACGGCATCGATTTCCGGAACATCGAGGATTTGATCCAAGGCGTTGAGGGCAGGGAGACTTTCGATGTTGAGGACCAGAATGTTGTTTTTGTTGAAGTTGGATAAATATTTTTTCATGTCTCGTTCCAGCTTCGCCCCGCCAAGAATCTCGTTCATCCGCCCTCCCTTGAGGGGACGAATTTTGGTGGCCCCTCGCAGTTGAAGCACTTGTTCGACACTTTCTGTATAAGGGGAAATGATCCCCGCGGCGCCATCATCCAAGACCATTGTCGCTTCATAGGGATCGGGAGATTTGAGACGCACAATCGGAGGCAAACCCATCGCTGAATAAGTGCGGCACATCCACGAAACCTGGCTCCGATCCAAAGCGATGTGCTCCGTATCAATGAACAAGAAATCCAGATCGCAGTTTTTAATGACTCGCGGCCAAACAGGAGAAGGGGAGGCAATCAGGGTTCCAATAACGGTGTCTCCACTGTGTAATTTTTTTTTCAATTCGACAGGTGTCATGTTGTGTTTCCTTTCTTTTATAAGGCATGAAATTGGAATTCCAACATTCCCCTCCTGGGAGGGGCTAGGGGTGGTTGGAATTCCTCACAGTTAGGGATCGGTGTCTTGAGAGATGGCTAAAAGATGAATGAAATCACCTCGAAAGACCTTATCATGAAAAGAGAGTTTGGCGAGATCTTCTCCTTCGAGTTCCACATGAATTTTACTGGGCTGTTTGCCACCAAATTTTTCTAAGACGACAGACTCGCAAACGCTCGAATAGGCTTTGATCAATTGAAATCCTGCTTTGCGGAGAAGATTTTGCAAACTTTGCACCGTATAATAATGCCAGTGCCCCCAATTCATATTCTGATAATTGACCCCAAAATGTTCGACCGCGTAACCATGATAATTGGGCACCATGATGCAAAAGCCCCCTCCTTCACGCAGGAGCGTTTTGACTTTGAGCAACACTTCGTGGGGAGACCAGTGGTGTTCTAGGCTATTGTCCATCACAACAAGGTCAAAGGAATGTGAAGGAAATTCTATTCCATTGATCAGTCCGTAGTGGACTTCTAGCTTTCGTTTTTCTCTCGCTAAATGAACCGACTGGGGATCACACTCCACCCCAACACCGCCTTTCCAATGAAATTTATTTTTTAGCGTCTCCAACCCGACTCCACTGCCACAACTGATATCCAACACACGAGCATGCTCTGATTGAAATTGAGCCAGATCCATTTTTTCATGATGGATACTGATTGATCGTTGTTTGTCCTCAATGTAAGAGGTTTCTTCCATTTGACCTGCTTGGGATGGTGCTTCAAACGGAGGGACGTAGGGG
>WASW01064049.1_pt1 | contig 15575 bp, 10 predicted proteins | sample 5698521 | NCBI WGS metagenome assembly WASW01 (sample SAMN11175560, study PRJNA528189) | sponge metagenome | isolation source: marine sponge | host: Leucetta | place: Antarctica: Western Antarctic Peninsula, King George Island | collected 2013-01
CTAAGCTGCCTATTCGGCAGTGAACGTCCAACAAAATTTTCTACAGTAAATCGCATTTTTCTAAGCTGCCTATTCGGCAGTGAACCTACATTGCAGTGATGAAGAAGAGCCTTTGTTTTTCTAAGCTGCCTATTCGGCAGTGAACGATGCTCTTTTAGCAGAATCTAGAAAAATTGATTTCTAAGCTGCCTATTCGGCAGTGAACCATAGCCATCTCCCAATTTGATTGCCTCCGGATTTCTAAGCTGCCTATTCGGCAGTGAACTTTACGAAGAAAAGCGGTTTCAGCACGGCGTTTTTCTAAGCTGCCTATTCGGCAGTGAACAAACAGCGCAGTCGTCATTTTTAGAAGAAATCTTTTCTAAGCTGCCTATTCGGCAGTGAACAATATTCGGCACGACTAAAGTTGAATTCGGCATTTCTAAGCTGCCTATTCGGCAGTGAACGGTTTGAAGCAATCGCCGCGATCATCCCGAGCTTTCTAAGCTGCCTATTCGGCAGTGAACTCAATCACAAGCACTGCACCGGTTATCACAGATTTCTAAGCTGCCTATTCGGCAGTGAACATGTCTTCCTGTCTGAATTTTCGGCGCGCTTGTTTCTAAGCTGCCTATTCGGCAGTGAACGAACGGGAACGCCGAAACTCAAAGCGCGAAAATTTCTAAGCTGCCTATTCGGCAGTGAACCAAGGGATATGTCAAAGTTCAGAGATTCTTTGTTTCTAAGCTGCCTATTCGGCAGTGAACAAAGGAGGATTGGAAAAACGCTTGGAAAATTTTTTCTAAGCTGCCTATTCGGCAGTGAACAAAAACATTCCAGCAATTTCAAAAAGAACTACTTTCTAAGCTGCCTATTCGGCAGTGAACATTGAGCGGTGGACTTTGGAAACTCAAAATCATTTCTAAGCTGCCTATTCGGCAGTGAACTGCACCGGTTATCACAGAGAGGACGGCATAATTTTCTAAGCTGCCTATTCGGCAGTGAACCAGTCGAAGACCATTGCGCGTACCATTTCGATTTTCTAAGCTGCCTATTCGGCAGTGAACGGCATGACGATTGAATTTCAAGACGGCAAATCTTTCTAAGCTGCCTATTCGGCAGTGAACACCATCAAAAATATCGCCTAAAATATCGGCTTTTTCTAAGCTGCCTATTCGGCAGTGAACCAAAAAGCAGAGGACTTCCAACACGCGATTGTTTTCTAAGCTGCCTATTCGGCAGTGAACTTATAACAGATACGATTTAGAAATTTGCGAGCTTTCTAAGCTGCCTATTCGGCAGTGAACAAACAAGAGGAGATTCCAGAAGGGATTGATCCTTTCTAAGCTGCCTATTCGGCAGTGAACGCCGAACGGCTGGGGTTGCAAGTGCCGTGTGCTTTCTAAGCTGCCTATTCGGCAGTGAACTTCCTGAGGGCATGACGATTGAATTTCAGGACTTTCTAAGCTGCCTATTCGGCAGTGAACAAATTTTATGGCAAAGATCGCGTTCGACAACTTTTCTAAGCTGCCTATTCGGCAGTGAACCAGCCGGGGAATATTCTTATAGAGACAATACCTTTCTAAGCTGCCTATTCGGCAGTGAACGAATAGGCAGCTTAGAAAAACAGCGTCGTTTTTTTCTAAGCTGCCTATTCGGCAGTGAACCGCCGCACCGGTAGCCGTTTTCCAACTCGACTTTTCTAAGCTGCCTATTCGGCAGTGAACTTTGCGAATCAGTCCCCGCTCGCTAGCCAGCCTTTCTAAGCTGCCTATTCGGCAGTGAACCAGGCCCGAGCGGATCGCCGATCAATCGCTTGTTTCTAAGCTGCCTATTCGGCAGTGAACGCACACGCGGTCATTCGAGATTTGTGCGCACTTTTCTAAGCTGCCTATTCGGCAGTGAACAAATATACAAATGCACCTCATTCCATTTTTTCTTTCTAAGCTGCCTATTCGGCAGTGAACCTCAGGGTCATGGAAACTCTATCGGGGGTACTTTTCTAAGCTGCCTATTCGGCAGTGAACGCCGATGACTGCCGGATCGAGATGTGGGATCATTTCTAAGCTGCCTATTCGGCAGTGAACGTTTTGGATCTCTCACATGCCCCCGAACGGTTTTTCTAAGCTGCCTATTCGGCAGTGAACAGTTCTCAGTTTAGTTGAAGAATATTTGCCCGTTTCTAAGCTGCCTATTCGGCAGTGAACCCATTCTTTCCGCATAGCAATTTTTACAACCGTTTCTAAGCTGCCTATTCGGCAGTGAACATCCATCAAAAGTAAAAAAGGGTAAAAACATCAAAAACTTAAGTCAAAAATTCAATTTTTACCAATGACTTTTTGATGAAATCTAACTTATTGATTTCATTGATTAAATAATAAAGAAGGATTTTAAAGGTCAAAAATCAGGTACAGAGGAGCGGTGACTGAGACCATAGCTACCAAAACCATGAGAGCAATGTTCTCTGGCCACCTCTTTGCCAATGAATAAATAAAATTTTTTCCCAGAACTCAAACTTTTCATTTGAAGATACGGTACTTCCAATAAAGGCGTGGCATTGATCGCAAGCACGTTATTATGGGGACGCGCCTTGTTTTCAAGCTGAATGGCCAATTGTTTTTCGGCCTCCGCCAGGCTGACCCCTTCTCTGGCCGCTTTTCGTTTGATCGTGCGGTTGAGTTTGGATGGGCTACGATTGGGCTGTTGTCTGTGATAGAAGGCATAGGATTGAACACCATTGGGAACAGGCCGGATCCCCGTCCAATGCACGTAATCTGAAAAACGATGAAACCGTTGCGATAAATTCAACTTTTCTAAGACGACTTCCTCTAAGGCAAATAACCGCAATTTACAGCCAAGCCGAGATTTTCGCATCTCATATTCAGGAAACGCAACCCCGACGGGAACGCTCCCATCCGCCTCTTGAATTTCCACCAAAGCTAAGTGGATGAGAGGGTATATTTTTGACCATAAAAAATTTGGGTTAATCTCAACACTCGGCAGGAGCGTGAGTTCAATATAGAATTTCATCAACTCTCCTTTCCGCTTTCTCCAAAGACGCCACCACGGACTAAGACCGCCATCACATAATGCTCTTCTTCTTTGCTGGAGAGTGGCTCACCACAAGCAAATTTATCAAAAAGTGTGTAGAAATCTGCTTTGTTTTTAGGGTTACGATAGGCCACTCCCAGGTTGGTGACTGCGCCATATATTTCTATCGCAATTGGTCCGGTCATGACCGTTGCATAATCGGGATACCATGTATCAATACATCGAAGAGCATTGCCGACTTTTTGAGAGTGCATGCCCGCGATATTGTCAATGTGATACAAAATTTTGCTTTTACCACTTTTACTATTGCCCTTATCCAAAACTAATTCCTCACTGGGATAAACCTCTTGACCCCCACCAACTTGCGCGTAGGCATCAATCTCCAATAACAAATAGGGCTTTTCCCCAGAAAGCGCCTGAGCTATTTTTTCAGCCAATGCGCTGATCTGACCATCATTCCCCTCAAAGTCTCTTAAACTCATTTTAGAAGCGTCGAACGTCCAAGTTTGTTCGCCATCTTTATTTCTTTGTTTGACAACCACTTCTATATTTTCAGCCCCCACACGATTGCGCCATAAAAACCGAGCGTTCGCGATGTTGGTCGCATAACGCCTTGCCAATTCCGTAAATTTTTCTTGCTCAATATATTTTTCTGCGGCCGCGTTATAAGTTTCGTGAAAGGCTTCATTGTTACAGGCCGAAGGTTGCTGGACATTGCTCAATACTTTTAAGGTGAAGTGGAGTTTTAAAGTATCTTGATCAACTCCTAAAGAACAACTATCCACTCGTTGTAAATTAGGCTTTTCAACTTCCGCGTCTAACTTAGCCCGGATCGCTTCCATTGCTTTTTTAAGGCGATTAGAAATCGTTCCTCGTACGGATTTTTCTAAAAGTTTCAGTGGTGTGGCTTTGTCGTGTCGAGCTTCCCAGCTAGTGCCATATAGGCGGCCATCAGAAGGGACGAGTTTTTTTTCAAACGCGAGTACGGACGCGATATTTTCCTTTTTAGCCATCTTCTTTCTCCTTTTGTTAGTTTGAATTTGAGTTTTGTTGACAGAGATACAAATCATTTTCTAAGTCAGCATGATAATGCCACAACATGTCACTTAGATTTTTTATTCGATAGGGCATGATGAACTCCCCTAACGTCACAATACTTTCTGCAAAGCGATGAGGCGTTTCTGGATCTCGTTGATTTTGAGCTTTTCCCAATTCACTGATGCCATGAAACCCAGTCGCAATCGGGACAATCCAGCCTTTCTTTTTTCGTTCACTTGTCCAGCTTACTTTTCCACTTTCATCCTGTTCACTGCGATGCTTAATCGTTAAATAATCGAGCATCGCGTCAATGGCATCGACTCCCTTTTCCATTGCTTCTTTCATCAAATTACGCCGTTCAATAATGACGAAACCCGGCATCAGTTTTCGAGTGAGTGCCTTCAAGTCAGTGTCATCTTCATCATCAAACGTCAATAATTTAAGGGGATTGGTATTTTTTTCAGTGGGTGATGCCGGGGGATTAGTGCTTAATATATCACCACTTGCTAACTTCCATCCTGAATGAATTTCTTCATGAACATCATGAGCAAATTTGTCAAAATCATTCGGAGTGAGCTTTTCACTTTCACATTCAATCACTAAGGAAATGTCTAAATGACACCGTGCTTCTTCAATGAAAGGAGAACGATTGCCATTTTTATCCAAAGGATTGCCAGTTCCAACGATGGAGTAGACGAAATCTCCCTGCCCTTTATAGGTGTGCAAATCCATCGAGTGGCAAACGACGGCGGTGCTTTTGAAGAGCAACCCCTCATACCCGTTTTGATTGAGTTTGCGCTGCAAGGCATGCACTCCGCCGAGCCATGCCGTCATCGCCGGAAAGCCAATGGTGTAAGGGCTTGATAACGCATTGGCGTTCTGAATTTTGACATGTGGAATCAATAAAATCCGTTTCATTGTAAATCCTCCTTATTCTGCTCGATCACATTTTTAATATGCAACAACTCATCGTCTGCCAGAAAAATGGCCTGCTTCTCCCCAATCGCCTTTTTATAAGAGAGCACAAACCAACGAGCAAAGTCGCTCAAAATTTTATCCAACCAAGCATCGTCGCTTTCCCGTTCAGTTTCATTTCCTTGATCCAGCCATATTTTTTGATGGTGAGGCAATTGATCGTAAGCCTCGCCTAACGACCATCCCGATTCATACGAACGTATCTCCCACATTCGCTCAATCACCAAAGCAACAACCGATTGAATTCGCTGATCACGATCCATTCGAATATCTATATTATTACGATAATCTTTTAAAAGTTTATGGAAACCTTTAAGATCATTTTTAAATTGTTTGGGACGAAGTGATTCACGGAAAAAATCTTGTTTTGGTAAGCGCTGAGACTGCTGTTTAAAAGAGGGAGGGATGCTGAGCAATAAATAGGATTTTCCGCCATAAGTACTATTCAAAACACTGATATTTTGCGGCTTCGTTCCTCCATAACCAATCATGGAAAGATCATAGAGTTCATCAAATCCTGTCTCATGGTGAACTTGTTTTTTTCTACTTTCCCGCGCTTCTTTTGTTTTCTCGGAAAAACGAATCTCTTGAATGCGGTTTCTCAGTTCATACATCACCCCGGAAGGTGTCAAAATGGATAAAAGGTGATAGCCCTCAGCAACCGGAAAGTAAACTTGCTTTACTTTGCCACTGGTAACAGATTCAGTCGTTTGACTTTTGATCGCTAAAAAATTTTCGGTGATTTCACCAAAAGACGCGGATTTGAGACTGAATTCATTTTTGACCGTTTCAGTGCCTTGCTCAAGATGCTGAAGAATCGTCTTCCCATCCTCCAATTCTAATGACAAAAATTTATAGACATCCAGCGCAGCAGCATTGCCAAAGACATCTAATTTCGAAATAGCATTGCCTGAACGTAAAAAACCATCATCATTTTTTTGACAGTTCGCAATGATTGAGCTTGTTTTTGCGCTCGGATGGCTAAATTTGCTTGGATGGCTGACCAAGAATAGTTGTCCTGCCCTTTTGGCGGCATGGGGCAACCAGTTTTCGAGAAGAAACGTTTCTTCGATTTCTTCCTCAGCAATTGCTTGCTCCTCATCCGTCATGTCCGCTTTTATTTTTTTCTTCATTTGAGCCGATTTTCTTTCTGTTAGAAAATCCCTGATCGCTTTATCCAATTGTTACCTCCTTTTTGAAAATTTTATTTATTTTGTCAAAATCCTATTCTTCTTTTTTTCTGTGCTGGTGAACCTAGCAATTGCTGGATTGCGTTGTCAATGGCTAAAATTTGGGAGCCATGTTTAGTAAGCAGTTGTTCTGTTTTCTCAAATTTTTCATATATCTTTTTGTTCTCACTGACGATTTCACGCAATTTTACAAAAGCGCGAACAATGTACAAATTCACTTCAATACTTGGTAAACGCATAGGGTAAGTTCTTGGATTATTTTACATTATTTAGCTGGTCATAATTTGTGACCACTTGCTACCTACGGCAAGCAGATCAGGGCCAGTGGAATTCAAGCTGTGCGATAATTTAAAACCAAGGGATGGTTGCGGTATTGCTTAATCCAAACTGGTCAAACTCTCCAAAATTTGGTGCTTCCACTAATTCACTAAATGTAATAAAACGCCGATGGAAATGGCCATTGGAGCCACTCTGGAGTTCGAGATAGGGATTATCAAGACTTTGTTGGAACATTTTTGCTTTATATTGTTTGACATCTTCTGATTTGATTGATCTGCGTTTGATCAAACGATTTAACTTCGCTTTTGTCATGGTTGGCTGCTTGCGTGAAACAGTGCGATAAAGCACATTTTCTGAGACAGGCAATAGATCACTGACTTCGCAAGATCCGGCAATCCCATCTAACCAATTCAATTCCTGTAACTTGGTTAAATGTTCGTCACCACCATGAATCCGTAAGACATCACCTAATTTAACTTTTAATTTTGGAAAACTCACACCGATCTCTGTCGATTTTAGTCTGAACAGTGCCTTATGAAATTTGGTAAATACCTGATTTAATATCTCGTTTTCACGCATCTCCGCATCAGGTTTGAGAACAATGTCAATATAATGATCCATCAGTATATCTCCTTACTTAAATTCGAATTGTTGAGACATAAGCCAGCCCTTTTTTTCCAAGATAAAAGCTAGAGACACCCGCACATTCAATCATACTCCGAATTTCTTTAGCTTTTTCTGTAGAAACATCAATCTTGATTTGAAGTTCGCCCCTGGCTTTAGTGAGCATGGAAACCACCTCTCCTTGACCTTTAATCCTTTCTTTACGGACATAAGGATTACCGTAGATTTTTTTTTCACCTCCAGTAAATAAACTCATAAAATTCTTGGGTGTAAGACCATTTACAGAAAACCCTTTTAAGACAACCCCTTTCATTTCATATTTCTTGGAAAGCTGAATTGCTTGAAGGTACAAAGCAGAACAATAAAATGCACGAGTAACCACTTTTTCATTTTTGATATATTCAATATCCGAAAAAACCTTTTTTAGATTTGGAAATTTTTCCTCAAGCTGAAAATTAATCGATTCATTGCCCTTAAAATAATTATTTACATGAGTAATATCTTCCAAAGAAACGTTTTCTTTTTCTTGAACTTGAGTAAATTTGATGTCCTTAAAATCCTTGACTCGTTCAACGATTTCCCTCGGATCAAGTATCGGATCTTTTGTTTCAAAGTTATTTTTAAAAATAGAACGAATTAATTCATCAAAATTAAGATTTAGTACCATCCATAATTGTTTTGAAAAATCCGAAGTAAATAATGAATGATTGATATTTATCATACCGGTAAATGAGTTTCGATCAGTGTTTCCACTCATATTTCTCAGATATATCATTTCATCTGTCGTGGATGGGGAGTCTTCAAAATCAATCAATGGCTCTAAGTCTTTAAAATAGTAACGACCATATTTTTCTTCATCTCTTGCTTGGTAGAGTTTTTTTTGATCCCCTATTAAACGATTTAAAACGCCCATCACGGTATCAATTGTGATCGCTCTCTTGATGAAATTTTCTTCGTTCTTCAAATTGGTCATCGAACCAATGAATCCACGCCCTTTTTTAGGCAACGCTTCGTTATTGCACCCATCAAGAAACGAGTTGCGCCAAGAGGATTCGTATTCAATTATAATTTTCATACATCCCTCTATTTAGCGTAGAAATAAACAGCAAATTCTGATTCTGGCTGATTTGCAATTTCACTTTCATGGTGTTTGATCCGTATCATTTTAGAACTATCGTTATAATCGACTAAGACCTCATCAACATACATATAGGATTTTGATTGCCGAATGGACAATTCAGAAATTCTATTGAGTGTATGCTCAACTAAGGCTTGAATTGCATCATTATCAAGTAAAATGCCTGCTTCACCTTCCTCAAAAATAGTGCCTTTACGAACATAGTTTGGATGGAATACGGCTTTGGGATCCAAGTTTGGATCTAGTGAACGAATAAATTCTTGAATAGCTTGAGCCATTTCTTCCCCTTGCCCTTCTTTAATGACCATTGCTGCTCGGTCAAACTTTTTATCCAGTGAGATAAATTGCAATTGCTCAATGCTAATAGATCCGTAAGAAAGATATTCAGTGTCCCCAAAGGTAGTTTTAGAAAAGAATGATGAACTATCACGCTCACCCGCTTGGCCAAATTGTTCAAAATTACCATTTCCCAATTTATCAACAAAGTCTTCAAGTAATAATGGGCTGGTTCGCTTGTATTGGCTTACAGGGACTACATAGCCTCGAACTAAGCCTGTAATTGAGGCTAACACCTTCATCAGATTTTTATCTGCTGCATAATGCAGGTCAAATGCTTGTTCTCTAAATAAGTGATGACGGATACAATTTTGACTGTGTACAAGGGCGTTTTTTTAAAATCAATATCTGTCGGTTCTTTTTTATATTTATACCCATTCTCTTCTTTTACCTTACCATTCAGGTTTGTATAACCACGCAATTTTGGCAAGGTATGATTATCCACTGTTTTACCATCATTGCCGCTTAAAGAAGTCGGTCCATTCCAGTTGACGACACCGTGCCCAAGAGCCTTGATTTTGAAATCAACACTTTTAATCCCTGTTACTTTTTCCATGTTATTCTCCTTCGTTGGTTAGTTTATTGATAGCAATTGCCCCAATTGGCTGTTTATTGCTTGTGACGTAATAAATTGCATAAGAATGCCGTTTATCGTTGCATAAATCTAAATCTTCTGGCGTATAGCTAAGATAAATTGGAGTCGATGGATCACGAGCCAATTCTAACAGAAAGTTATCTTGATCAGGTCGTTTGAATGTTCTATCACTGCCTTCTCGTTGGCTTAGTATTTTGTGATGTTTTTGAGCCATGAAAACTAAAAGGCTTCTTTCAGATTTTCCATAACCCGTTATTTCATTTTTTGTTGCTGTTAAACCTATATTGTTTGTCTGGCTGTCAATGTCTTCGGGGTAAGCATACTTATCGGAAAACGAAAATTTTCCCTCATCAGAAACATGATATACGGCCATTTGTACAAAACGGTTATCTCCTCGTAGTGAATGCTTTTTGATTTTAATTTTGCCATCTTTTGGCTTTTTCTTGGCTGGAATAACAAGCGGGTCCATAACCTTTTTATTGAGCAAAACCACACTGTCCTTGAGTGCTTTTTTTAGGTCTTTTTCAATGGCATTGCGTGCCGTGTCATCGTTATAAAATGCCTCATATAATTCGTAAATATGATTGATATTGACCTCGCTGTCTGGCAAATGTTCTTTCAAAAAATGATACCATGCCTTGGCACTTAAAAACGTGTTTTGACTACTTAGAAAACGGGCGCAAGAGCATTTCCCTTTCCCTTCCTCAATACTTTGTGAAAGCACTGTTATATAAGGGTTCACCTGTTCATTTTTTCCAAATCGGTCAAGACGCCCCAGCCTTTGCAACCAATTTTCTGCATTTGTAAACTCAGTTACCATTTGGTCACAACTGATATTCAAGGATGCTTGTACAATAGGACTGCTTCGGAGTACAGAAAATCGTCTATCTCCACCCTCTTTAAAACTCTCAATAACTTGATTGAACAAATCCGATTTGTCTTCTTTTTTGTATTTGGAATGGATAAGAATGGCATTTTCTTGACTTTGATTTTCTATAAAACTTCTTTGTGCCGCAATCACAGTATTTGTAATCACAAAAGTACTGTCTTTTTCTTGAAGGCTATTCAATGATGTTCTAATGTCTTTTATAGTGTCATCAAAAACCTCGAAATTTACCTGGTATCGGGACTGATTGAAGCTCTTGATGCCTTCAATATCGTCTCTGTCTATTTTCAATAGGTTTTCAACAAAATAAGAATTTGGTGTTGCTGAGACTAAAAGCGTATGAGCCTTTTCACCTCTCATTTTTTTGCACTCTACCAATTCAGCGAACAATAAATTAAATCCAGGCTGCGTTATCAGTTCATGGTACTCATCAAACACTACATGCGAATTCATAAAATCTATCAGTGTTGTCACTTTTGTATGAGTGATAATTGAATTAATAATCTGATCCACAGTGGTAATGACAACATCACCTGAAAATGCAGAATGTTCATCGGTCTCTTTGCATTTTCCATCCTGCTCGATTTTACGAAATTCGCCTGTACATATTTCTATTTTTGCTTTTGCTAAATAATTTTTAGCGGTTAAATCATTGAACAATCCTAAACAAACTTGTACTCGTGGGCAGACCCAAATAATTTTCTGCGCATGGCTGTTTAATGCCCACTCCAGAGCAATCTTAGTTTTACCACAACCGGCAGGCCCTTTAAGCACAGCCACCTCTTCAATTTCGCTTAACTTCTTGGCCGTTTCAGACTGCTCTTGGTTGCGTTCACTTCCTGGGTACTGTGCTTTAAAACCCTCAAGACACGATGAAATAGCGGTTTGCAGATCACTATCATTTCTCAAAATTTTATCTGCTAAATCAGCCAATCCTCTAGTGTTTATCAATGTTTCTAATTCACCTATTTTTAAGGATGAGATTTTTCTATCGGAAGCAATAACCGCAGATCTAATGAGATTGTGTCGCGCATTATCCCTCACATTAGAAACATACTCGGAAAGCTCATCATTCAAATTTGAATAATCTTTAAATATAGGCAAATTCTTTTCTTTTAGACGATCAATCATCTCCTCATCAAGTTGAGGTTTGATCCCTTTAATCTGTAAAGTGTCATCCATAGTATAGTTTTCTGATAATTCGTTGATCCCTTTCAATAATTGAATCGCTTCCTTTACAAACAAGTTGATTTTATTTTCTTCCTTGAGCGACTTAGCGAATGTTTTGTAAATATCATGTTGGTTTTCATAATCGGTCTTTCTAAATGGTTTGGCGTGATGCCAATAAACAGCATGTTTGATGTCATCTCTTTGTTTTGCATTGAGTTTGTCTCGCCCTTCATCATTTAACAAACCATACAATATTAAGGATATTTCATTATGCCGTGGATGTTTTTCAAAAGAGAATTTTCCTTGATCTATGTGCACTCCGTCTTCAGGCAATTCTTCCTCTCCCGATTCTTTTTTTAGCACTTTCAAGAGCCACGATTGAAATTGTGGCTCAAGTTTTCCCAGATCATGGAAACAACCTGCAACAAAACTGGACAACGCTAATTTTTTATTATCCGTTAAAGCATTAACAAGACAATAAGCCACATAACCTACTGAAAATAGATGCTGCACTAAGGGTTGTTTTTTTGTATTGGCAATTGAACGGTTTTTTTCTAGTGTTCTATCCATTATTAGCTCTCTGCTTGAATCCTTCCTGAGTAATCATTTTTTGCCAGGCTCTATCCTCAGAAAATCGGCCTTGATTCCGCTTTACTTGTTGATTTAATATTTTAGTGATCACGCCATAAAACCTTGCCAGATCTGCGTCAATGATCACGCTCTTCTGAAAGTTAGTGTGAGGTCAAAAAAAAAGTTAAGAAAAAATTATCCTTAATAATTTAATTTTAATATTTATAACAAGGTAATATGAGATCAAGAAAAAATCAAGAAAAAAAATTTGCATTAATAAATTCATTCTTTAAGATCAGTACTTCGTTTGTTGCTAAGAATTTAAATTATTGCTAGATTTGTTTTTTTAAATACTGTTGAACAAGCAGTTTAGAAATAAATTAATTAATTTTATCGTCACTGCCGAACAGGTAGCCAACTCGTTTCAAAATAGTGATTTCAATTTTTCGCAAGCCTCGACAAGCCCAGTTGGGGGGAATATCGATATTCAGTTTGAGACGAACCATCGCCATATAGAGGGAGGGCAATTTCACCATACCGTTGAGCGGCATATTGCAATGAAATATTTTCATCCGCAAAAGATTCCAAAAGTTCAAGATAATCTCGATCCAACCAGATTCTTTTCAAGGCTTCCGGTTCCATTTCGTGGTGCTTGATACGGTAAAAGGTTTCCGCTTTTTGTAACTTGCCGTCATCGTCTTTTTGCATAAAAATCAATTTGTCGTCTTTAGGGACAAGATAGAGTTTCAGCTGTGGAACTCCTTCTCGAAACCGGTTAAAAATCTGAGGCAATGCGGTCATCCACCAGCTTTGTGTTAACCACCCTTGCATGGTTTCAGGGCCTTTTTTAGAATAATTATTGAGTAGTTTAGAAATGGTGAAATGTTCTAAGTCAATCAGTTTTTTTTCCTGATCTAATTCTTCATTACGCTGGATTCGAGGAATGGCATCAATGGATTCATTGACACGTTTCTCATCAATCAATTGCTTGAGATCATGAGTATTTAAAAGATTTTTTGTAGATTCATAGCCAGGCATACAAAACGCTGGTGTTTCTGTTGTCGTCAAACCTCTAAGATTGTATTGCAGGAGTGACATATTGGCAGATGTGAGAGAAACGTCGATTGTCCGATGCCGCAAAACCCGTCCCGCCAATTGGATAAAAGAACGGTAAGAAGAAGGTTCGACGACAGCCCAATCAAAATCATGATCGCGACCAACTTCTTCAACCGGGGTTGCCACTAAAATAAAAATGACGTTAGACGTGTTGATTTCGTGTAGGTGTCGTTTAATGGTGTCATTTTCAAAAACAGCATCGGGTTGTTTTCGTTTTAAAACTTTATCAAGGTATTTTTCCTGCTCACTCCGCATCAATAAAACCTGCTGACTGTGATAAGCCATCACTCTGATTTCAACATCTTCACGCCATTCCGCTAAGGCTAAATACTCGGTGAGAGCGACGCACGGAACAATATTGGCCATACGAACCACTCCAAAAGAAACTCTTTTTTTTGTATTTGGATCAATTTGATGATGCGCGTCATGCTGGCTCAGGATTGCTTGTTTTATAATATCAAAATAGGCTTCCTGAATAGTTTGAGGGGCGTCTCGGTCTTGTTTTTCTTGCTGTTTGAGATGCTCACAAACGACGATCTCGGCTCTGCGTTTTTTAAAATCAATGGCTTGTAATTCTGAGATTCGTTTTTTGACAAAATCCTGATGATGCTTTTGATATTGCTCAACGGCTGGAATTGTCTCAAGTTCTGTCAACGTCTCCACATGAGTTCTGGATTCATCAATCCAGGCACAACCTAAACTACTGCTCACGGCACGAGTTTTCGCAAAGAGTTGCCAGCCTTCTCGATAAGCATTGAAATAACCTTCGGCTAAATCAGGGGGAATCGTCGCAGAGGAAATCATCACTTTGCGACCCAACATCCCCGCGAGATGAACCAAACGGCCAATGGCAATGAGATCTTCACCTTGGAAATCATCGACTTCGTCAATCACTAAATCGGAAGACATTAAACGTAAACTAGGTAAAATATAGCGGCCTCCCCGCTTGGTTTCTGTCGCAGACATGAGGTGATCAATCGTACAAGCCAAAACAGGCGCCCAAAGAAATTTTCGATCACGCTCTGTGGTCAATATCGTGTTTAAGCCTCCCTCTGGAATGGCGCATTCATAATCCACCATTTCATCGTCCAGTAAGGTTTGCGATGATTCAGATCCGGCTGATTCACTGAGGCTTTCTTCACTTGGTGTTTCAATCTTGTTTTGGTTGTGTAATTCCAGCACCGCCTTGGAACCGATCAAAACAGCGAGTTCACTATTGTCTAAACCGATGCGATTACGGTATTCATCGCCTGTTTGGAGAGTTAAGGAGCGTAAACCAAGGGCAAGAATAAAACGGAGGCTTTCACTGTCTTTCGACAAAATCCGCATCACTTTGGCATTCGCAAAGGTTTTCCCGCAACCTGTACTGGCCATATTGACCACAAAGAACCCAAAAGGTTTATCATTGTACTTTTCTGATAAACTTTGTTTCCATTTTTTTATTTTGTCAACAGCCTTGTCTTGCCATTGAAATGGTGCTTTGCTTTTTTTCTTTAACAATTTTATATCCTGAGCAAACGGAAGCTCTTCTTCAAAAGCAGGCAGCAAATGAGCCGTCTTGAGGGCTGCTTTTGCAACTCCCACTAAATGTTCATCCAGCTTTTGTTTGGCGTGGTCTTTTTTTCCGATGATTTTCTTTTTACTTTTTGGATCATACTGATCCTGGGAATACGTATTTGCGATAGGTCCGTAGTCACTTTGCCAGGTTTTATCGGCGTCTTGTGAGGAATAATGATGATCGCCGAGCATCAATGATAAGCGAGCGTGGTGCAAAACGACTCGCCAACTGCCATCCTTGATGACCTGTTTTAATGTGGGCAATTCGACCTCCATCTTAGCGGCCCATTTTCTGATTTGCTTGAGCCAAGGTTTGGATCGGCTAGGCAACCCTTCTGGAAATTCCAAACACTGTTTTAATCGAGCATTAAAATCTTTTTCATCACCAGAAAATTTGTTTTCAAATCCAAAATCAACCGTTATAAGATCTAATAATCTACATAGATCAATTGGGGAGTCTCTATTTTTGTTTTGCTCGTCCTTTGTTTTAGGAAGAGGCAATTTGTGATGAGAAACCACTAACCAAGCAATCAAACTGGCTGCTTCGGGCAATTGAGTCAATGGTTTGATATTTTTTTTCTCCACCGTTTTGATCAACATTTCTTCACTGATTTCTCCCTTTGCCAATCTTGCCAGCCATTGTTCATCGGCCTCTCCATTAACGAAGGCGTTGAGCAACAAAGTCGAGATCCATTCATGCCGCCAAGGATCGCCTTTCCTGCTATTTTTACTGTTAGGTTTGAGCTTTTCTTGGAAGCAAACAGAGGCTTTTCCCCAATCATGAAAGAGGGCTGCCAACGCGGTGAGACATTTAATCAATGGCAAGTAATGCCAATCCAATTGACTCTCGTAATTTTGGAAGGATTTTTGTGTGCTATTCACGGGAACTACCCCCTCGTTATTGAATTTTTGACGATTGCCCACAATCCAGACCAACTCACTCCGGCTATGGCTACGAACCCAAAAGCAGGAAACAGCAGTGTTTTTTGAGGCGGTTTTGCGTAAGAGTTTTTTGACCGCATTTAAGCCTTCATTCGTAATCAGGGTTTGCCAGGTTTTATCCCCAATCCG
>WASW01031483.1_pt1 | contig 15522 bp, 14 predicted proteins | sample 5698521 | NCBI WGS metagenome assembly WASW01 (sample SAMN11175560, study PRJNA528189) | sponge metagenome | isolation source: marine sponge | host: Leucetta | place: Antarctica: Western Antarctic Peninsula, King George Island | collected 2013-01
TTAGGACCTTCGCGGTAACGCGGATTATATATGAAATTAACGAACCCTTCCGGCGACACCCGCCGAGCCTCGTCCATAATGTCTTCACTGCGATGGCCGACGATCATCGTCAGATCATTCACCCCGCAAGCAACAAGAGTGTCTATATGGCGTTGAAGCAGTGTCTGACCATCAAATTTGAGAAGCGCTTTAGGCAGTTCCTGATTCTCATCGCCATAAAGCCGGCGTCCCATTCCCGCAGCCAACATCAATGCTTTCATGTCAGAGAGTCCTGTTGTGATTTCAATTGAGGTTTTTATTAACGATACTTTTCGCGGATAGCAAGATTACCAGACCAACGCCTTAATCAAGATATCCCCCATTTTGGAACCAAACGATTGCATCTTCAATCGCCTGAGCGGCTGGCCGTGCTCTATAACCCAACTCCTGATGGGCTTTCGCAGAAGAGAAAAACATCTTTTTCTTGGACATTTTAATGCCGTCCACCGAAACGAACGGCTCTGTACCACCGGATATTCTTGTCCATGCCTCGGCTAAATAACCAAGCGGCAAAATGAGGTTATGCGGTATTTTGATCGTCGGCGCTTTACGCCCCATAAACGCAGCAACTTCACTCAAGATAGCCGCCAGTTCCATATTTTCGCCGCCGAGGACGTAGCGCTCACCGACAATACCTTTATCATAAGCGAGCAAATGCCCCGCGGCGACGTCATCAACGTGCACAACATTTAAGCCTGTATCGACAAACGCGGGCATCCGCCCGGCGGCTGCTTCTACAATCATTCGCCCGGTAGGCGTGGGTTTTATATCGCGCGGACCGATGGGTGTCGACGGGTTAACAATAACGGCCGGGATCTCCTCATTGTCGATAAGATTTTGGGCAACATCTTCAGCAAGAAATTTCGACTGTTTGTATATACCGACCATATCATCGTAATTAACCGGCGTCCGCTCGTCTCCATCCCCACCCTTTACGATTCCAAGCGTCGCAACGCTGCTGGTGTATACAATTCTGGAAACACCAGCGTCCCGTGCCGCCAGCAGTATTGACCGGGTTCCGTCAACGTTGGCCTTCAACATTAAATCAGGGTTACGCGTCCATAACCGGTAGTCAGCAGCGGCATGAAAAAGCCCCGCACAGCCTTTCAGGGCGCGCTCAAGCGATGGCGCATCGCAGAGGTCCCCCTCTGCAACGTCGACATCTAGATCTGCTAGATTGCGGCGATCACTTCCCGGCCTTGCCAATACGCGGACTTCGTCGCCCCTATCAAGCAACAATCGAGTAATCGCCGACCCAACAAATCCCGTCGCTCCAGTTACCAGGATCACCTGAATACCTACCTTATTATTTCCTCAACGTTATTTGAGGGATTAGACTATCCGCAACAATTCAATGATGCTGGTGTTTTATATCTGATTCAGGTATGAACCACGCGATCAGGCCTTCACATTTAGCAGGTTGATCCCTATTTTCAATATAGCATAAGTTTCGTCGTTTATTGCGGGAGCAAACATGAGCCAATCCCTGAAAGTTATTCTGGCGTCCCCCCGTGGGTTTTGCGCTGGTGTTGAACGCGCGATCGAGATCGTTGAACGCGCCTTGGAAATTTTCGGCCCTCCCGTTTATGTACGCCACGAAATCGTTCACAACAAACATGTCGTCGAATCGCTTCGTGCAAAAGGTGCTGTATTCGTTGAAGAAGTCGATGAAATCCCAGAGGGTGGAAATACTATATTTTCAGCTCATGGCGTGTCCGACGCCGTTGTTGCCGCGGCAATTGAGCGTGGCCTACCTGTAATTGATGCAACGTGTCCGCTGGTATCAAAAGTCCACAAAGAAGGACAGAATCATGCCAAAAGAGACCGCCAGGTCATCTTAATCGGTCACGCCGGGCACCCGGAAGTAGAAGGAACCATGGGACGCATTCCAGGCGGCGTTTTACTGGTAACCAATCCAGGCGATGTTGACACACTTGAAGTCAACGATCCGGAGCGCCTTGCATATGTGACGCAAACAACACTCAGCGTCGATGATACGCGAGATGTAATTGAAGCACTACAAAACCGCTTCCCAAGCATTTTGGGGCCCGATGTAAAAGACATATGTTATGCAACCCAAAATCGGCAACAGGCTGTTCGGGAATTAGCCCAGCAAGTGGATATGTTACTCGTCGTCGGCGCATCGAATAGCTCAAATTCTAATCGATTGCGCGATCTCGGTTCCGAAATTGGGATCCCCAGCTTTTTGATTGAAGACCATACGGCATTAAAGAAATCCTGGATTGATGGTATCTCCACCATAGGCCTTACGGCTGGCGCATCGGCACCAGAAGAACTGGTTCAAGGCGTAATTTCTCGGCTTGCCGAATTTGGCGACGTGCAGGTCGAACGACTAACGGGCGTTGAAGAAAATGTCGTCTTCAAACTTCCGCAGGAGATAACCAAGGCCATGCAGGAACATAATTTAACGGTGGAGATTTAAAACATGGCTGTTCCAATCATTCAACAAATGCGCGTCGGCGCCTATATTATGAAACAACGCCTGCGCAGCATTGAAAAATACCCTTTGGTTCTTATGTTGGAGCCATTATTTCGATGCAATCTAGCGTGTCCAGGATGCGGTAAAATTGATTATGAAAAGGATATTCTGAACAAACGCTTGAGCGTGGAAGAATGCTTAAATGCGGCAGATGAATGCGGCGCACCAATTATCTCTATTCCGGGCGGCGAGCCGCTGATCCACAAAGAAATCGTAGAAATTGTTGATGGGTTGATTGCCCGCAAAAAATTCGTTTATCTTTGTACCAACGGTTTACTGCTCAGCAAAAAACTCGATCAGTTTACACCGACACCTTACCTGACTTTTTCTGTCCACCTTGATGGCATGAAAAAACATCATGACGAAGCGGTGGCACAAGACGGCGTCTTTGATACCACTGTCGCTGCCATCAAAGAAGCCAAAGCCGCCGGATTTCGGGTTAATGTCAATTGTACTTTGTTTGACCAGATGACAGCCGCTGAAGCCGCTGAGTTTTTTGACTTTTGCATGAATGACCTTGGTATTGAAGGCATCACAATTTCACCGGGTTACGCTTATGAACGTGCCCCTGAACAGGACAAATTTCTAAACCGCCGAAAAACCAAACAGTTGTTTCGGGATATTTTCAAACTGCAGGGCAAGAAAAAATGGAAATTCAGCCAATCTTCTTTGTTTATGGATTTTCTCGCAGGTAATCAAACATACGAATGCACGCCATGGGGTAATCCAACCCGTAATATCTTTGGCTGGCAGAAACCCTGTTATTTGTTGAGCGAAGGGTATGTGCCCACTTTCAAAGAATTGATGGAAGACACAGCCTGGGAAAAATATGGCACCGGGCGTTATGAAAAATGTGCCGACTGCATGGTGCATTGTGGATACGAAGCAACGGCTGTGCGCGATACGGTTCAAAACCCACTAAAAGCACTTAAAGTATTTTTGAGGGGCATCGATTTCGACAAACCGATGGCGCCAGAAATTTCCCTCGACAATCAACGTCCTGCCGAGTTCGTCTTTGAAGGACTGGTTAAGACCCTGACGCAACAACGTGAAGAAGTGGAAGAAAAATCACGTCAGGCAGAACAAGGGAGCGGTGATCAGGGCCACGCGGCGTAAACTGGCCAGCGCAAGGTCAGTATCCTTGGACAACCGCATCAGTTTTGGAATATCGTGGGGGCGTTTGAGTACTGCCGCCATAACCTTTAGATATAAAGGCGTTCCATCTTTGTCGATTGCATCTTGCGCGGATCTCGGAATCCCCTGATCAAATGTATCCGATATGGCCCGGATAACCAGAAACGGAACGTTAGCCTTTGCGGCTACAATCGCAACTCGGTGGCTTTCCATATCGACCGCGATCGCGCCGAATTGCTGATGAATTGCCCGCTTTGACGTGGGTTCGGAAACGATGGTTTCTGAACCCATCGTCTTACCAATAACGACGGAACCATCAGCGCCCAGCACGTCGACCAGTCGGTTCCGCCAGACCTCTGAAGTTCCAATTTCTTCACCATTGGGCAAGATTACCTTATCCGAAACCACAATCTGTCCGTTCAAAACGTCCGGCGACAGACCGCCCGCTATTCCAAAACTGACTAATGCCGTGCAGCCAGATGATATTAGATCTGATGCGTGTTGCTCGGCTTGTTCAGGCCGTGCGCCAGCACACCTGATGAGGATATCACTGCCATCTGAATTTGAGAACAAACAGTCAGCTTCACTTTTAATCCCGGTGATTACACCAAGTTTCACTTATTATAATCCGTACTGAGGAAACTTATTATTGCGCTTTTTCAGTTCACGATATCGGGCCAACGTCCAAAGCGGAAAAAAAGCGCTATATCCATGATATCGAAGATAGAAAATACGCGGAAATCCAACGGCATTAAAATATTCTTCATGCCACTTCCCGTCTTCCCGAGGCGCGCGCATAAGATATTCAATTCCGCCTTTGACGGTTACACTGTCAACCTCTCCGGCCGCCATTAGCCCCAATATCGCCCATGACGTTTGTGACGGGGTAGATGCCTTAACCTCATCGCGTCGATGCTGCCAATAACTGGCGCAATCCTCGCCCCATCCACCATCCGGACTTTGCCGGCCTTTAAGCCAGTCTACTGCTTTGCGGATATAGGGTTGGTCCGGATCCTCGCCAATAGCATTCAGTGCACAGAGGACCGACCAGGTTCCATAAACGTAGTTATTTCCCCAGCGACCGAACCAGGATCCATCATCTTCCTGTTCGCGTTTGAGATAGGATAGCGATTTTTGGATCGTTTTATTGTCTTTTGAAAACCCGAGTTGAGCCATCATGCTTAAGCATCGAGCACTCACGTCAGCAGTCGGTGGATCGAGCAGAGCACCATGGTCCGCGAACGGGATATGCTGGAGAAAATAATGTTCATTATCGGCATCAAATGCGCCCCATCCGCCGTTTTTGCTCTGCATCCCAATAATCCACTCGGTCGCGCGATCAATTGTTTTCTTGTATTTTTCTGGATTAGCCCGGTGCAGTGCCATCACTACGACAGCCGTATCATCAACATCCGGGTAATGATCGTTCCAATATTGAAATGCCCAACCGCCGGGTTTTAATGCGCTCCGGTTGGCTTGCCAATCGCCTTTAACGTCCAATATTTGCCGTCCGACGAGCCACGCATTAGCTTTATCCAGGGCTTCGTCTCCGTCTTCCAGGCCGGACTCCAGCAACGCATGGATCGCAAGACCTGTATCCCACACTGGAGAAAGGCAAGGCTGACAGTAGGCGGAACCAGTCTCGTCATTTGTTACGACAAGGCGATCTATCGCACCGCGGGCTGTAACATAGTCTGGATGGTCCTTAGAATATCCAAGCGCGTGATACGCCATCACGCTATTCGCTATCGCTGGGAATATCCCGCCTAATCCTTCTTCACCATTCAAGCGTTCTTTAATGAATGCCAATGATTTTTCGATACCCTTTTGCTCGATCACTTTGGGGAAAAAGGGTTCGCAAACGCGAATGACTTTATCCAACCTAATTAACCAGTCCCCAATCCAATGTCCGGTTGGGTTAACCATGTATTCAATGACATTTTCCGGCGGCGTAACAAACAATTCCTGTATATCAATATTCTTAGGATTCGCAGCCTTCGGTTTCAACGCTGCCATAATAAACAACGGCACCATGACCGTCCGTGACCAGTAAGACACTTTATCAATATGAAAAGGGAACCACTTCGGCAGTAATATTGCTTCCGGGCGAATAATCGGAACCGCCCGCCAAGGTACCTGTTCAAAAAGTGCCAATGCAATTCGCGTAAACACATTGGATTTTTCCGCACCACCGTGGGCCAAAATTGCGTTACGACATCTAACCATGTGCGGTGTGTCAACGCTGTCGCCAACAAGCTTGAGTGCAAAATAGGCCTTTACAGATGCACTCATATTAAAGTCGCCATCGTGATACAATGGCCAGCCACCATGCTGTTCTTGAATGCTTCTCAGGTAAACCGCGAGTTTTCCTTCTAATTCTTCATCAATTTCATCAAGAAAGTGATTTAGAAAAATCAGTTCGGCAGGGATCGTTGTATCTGCCTCAAGATTAAAAGCCCAGTGCCCATCATCATCTTGACGTTCAAACAGCCACGTAGACGCCTGCTCGATAACCCCATCAAGGGCACGTTCATCTGACGCTAAAATTTCATCGGCTTGCGCAGGTGTTCTTTCGAACATAACCATGTGTTAACCCAACCAACGACAGACATCCTGATTATTCAGATATAATCTCAGAACTCTTCCGCCAAAATTTTCATAACCCGTTTTATCTCAAAATATGGAGCAGAAAGCAAGGGATTATAAGGATGCTAAAACTTCTTGTGCGGCGTTCTCTCCAGACCTTAAACTGCCCTCAATGGTCGCGGGCAAACCTGTCGCTGTCCAATCCCCAGCGACAAAAACACCCGCCAACGACGTTTTGGGGCCTGAACGCTTCCTATTTTGTTCAGGGGTCTGCGCGAACGTTGCGCGTTTCTCTTTTACAATCCGGTATTCGCCCAGCGGGACATTTTCCATTTCTAGGGTTTGGGTAATTTCTGACCATAACATTCTCGCCAATTTCTCGGGTGTTAGGTCTACATAATCCTCAGCAGCGCTAATGGTTACAGATGCAATTTTATCGCGAACAAACAACCAATGCCCAACCCCTCCAACGAGCCCGATAAATGAAACCGGGGCTACTATCTCAGAAGGCAGTTTAAAGTGTGCATTTACGATCGAACGAAATTCATCTGGAACGGAGAGATTAGGCACCATTTCAGACGCCACATTTGGTGGAACTGCCAATACCACTCTGTCCTTACCCTTTATTGTAATCGTCTCGTCGGTCAATTTGAGGGCAGATATCTTGTTTTCTCTAATTTCGATGAATTTCAAGCGCGAAGAAAATGACGCCGTACAATCACATTCGCCTAGGTATCTTATCGCCGGGTCAACGAAACTTTCGCTCAGGCCTTCTTTCGCAATTAATGGCCGGCACGCCCGTTCACCCCGACCAAAAGTTTCGCGAAGCACTGGCCACAACAATTCTGCCGAGGCTTCCGACGGATTGGTGTTTAAAACAGAAACGGCTAAGGGTTCCCAAAATTTGCGATACAGAACTCCTTCAGCGTCAAGGCACTCTCTGACCGTTTTATCTGGCCCTGCCATCGCAAAATTTAAGCCCTTTAAATATTCAGATAACGAACTTCCAGGAACCCGTTTTGATTTAGAGAATAGCGACCAAGGAATTAAACCCTTGTCAGGACAAACAGACCATCTTTCACCGGTTTCCAGATCTACAAACGGAAATTTCGCATGTTCTGGTGACCACATTGTATCCAATGCATTAATGATACTAAGATAGTCGTGAACCGCCCTGTTGCCGCTGAGGACAAGATGATTTCCATTATCGATACGCTGATCAAGGGTTTGGTCAAAATATGACCGGCAGCGCCCACCGCCATAGTTTGCAGCTTCAATCAGATGGATATTGTTACCTGATTTAGCCAAATGGACTGCGGTGGACAAACCGGAGAGCCCTGCGCCAATAACATATGTCGTCGCATTCACGGTTCAGAAAATTCCATACCGGATCATCGTCCAGATTTTTTCCAGTTTCGTCAATTTGACAGATGAAGCGAAATTTCTCCAACCTCGATGTATCACTTTCTTTAGAATTTGGTGATAGACCGCCATCATCATAACCGCTGGCCTGACATCACTCCTATTACATTGACGAGCGAGATCCCATGCTTCTTCAAACCGTCTTTCGGCGATTGTGGCAAGCAGGTCGCATACCAGTGGTAATTTGGGGTGTTTGATCAGGGCATTAAGATCATCTGGATCGATATCATGAGATACCAACAAATCGCGCGGCAGATACAGTCGATCACGACCCGCATCTTCGGCAACATCACGCAAGATGTTTGTCAACTGAAGCGCTTGCCCTTGGGCAAAGGATAGCTTTATTCCAATGTCATCCTGAACGCCAAACACACGGACAGACAGACGCCCTACGGCACAGGCGACCCGGTCACAATAAAGTTCGAGTTCGGCCATGTCCTTGATTCGGATGCTCGGTTCCGCATCCATATCCATGCCGTCAATAACTGCCCGAAAATCTTCCTTGTGCAAACCATATTGGTCGATTGGGCGAACCAATGCACATGCCGTTGGGTTACGGGGACGGTCAGCAAATAACCGCTCTATTTCGCCGCGCCAGATCCCAAGTGCTATTCTCTTATCTTCAATTTCCCCTGGCTCATCCGCGATATCATCAACTTCGCGGCAAAACGCGTAAATCGCATACATGGCATTGCGCTTATCTTCTTCCAATCTGCGCATCGCCCAGAAAAAAGAAGTTCCAGCCCGGCGGACGATTGCTTCCACATGGGCAACTGGATCTATTCCGGAAAGTTCAGTTGAATTATTAAACGTGTCTGTCATAGGACTATGAATACAACACCTTTAACCAAGCGTCACCTATGCAATAAATCATTTTGAATACGTTCTGCCTTTCCAATTACCACCAGCGCCCCGCCAATGGCGAACAGCAGACGATACTGTCATTAATGCGTATAAAAATCCCGCAGCGGGCAGGCAAAATGCCTCGATACGGGACCGCCCATACAGCTTCAAAATGGGGTGATACGCAAATGACATCAACCCCCAACCCAGAGCACCCATAGCAGACATTTCAGCATTATGCGTCAGCACCCCTACAAAAAACCCCAATGGCGGCGCCAAATAAATCACAATCATGGCAACAATTGTCCCGAGCAGTTTCAAAATTGAATGATCCAGTTGCACAAAAGCCGTGCGCGCCACCATGTGCCAAATCTCAAAAAGCGTGACATACGCCCGCGAGCTGGTCGTTTTATCACTCAGTCCGAGCCATATAGGACCTTCAGATTTAATCAAAGTTCCCATTGCACAATCGTCAATCAAATGATCCTTGATACGCTTGACTCCGCCGGCATGGCGGAGCGTGTCGAGGCGGATTAACATACACCCGCCTGCAGCAGCTGCGGTATTGTTTGTCTGAGAATTGACCCAAGAAAACGGATACAGTTTCTGAAAGAAAAACACAAAAGCTGGAATCAGAAAGTATTCCCAAAATGTCGCGCACCGAAGTTTCACCATCAACGATACCAGATGAAGACTTTCTGACGCGGCTTTGAAAACGAGCTCACTGAGATTGCTGCGGTGATGGGTAATATCCGCATCTGTCAGCAAGGTATACTCAGCGTTCGGTGATATTTTTTCGGCCAATACCAATCCTTGATGGACCGCCCACAATTTTCCGGTCCAGCCGACCTCCAACGATGTTCCTGTTAAAACGTGTACGTTATCAGAACGCCCCACGGCATCACCGGTCCCATCTGTACTGTTGTCATCAACAACAATAATTTTTAAATTTCCGGGGTAATCCTGATCCAATAATGACGCAACGGTCGCCCCAATTGTCTCAACCTCATTTCGAGCCGGAATGACAGCCACGAGGTCTGGCCATTTTTCCAATTTTCCAGCCCGATTGACGCGTTGGTCGGCCCGCCAGAACCCTCCTCGCGCAGCGAGAAGGTATATCCAAATCAGTATTGAAAGCCCTGAGGCCCCAATAATGACCTCTGTCACCGCCGTTTACCTGCTATAAATGCACCGAACGCGCCACTCGCACAGCACCAAAGATAATCAGGTTTGGATAACTTTATGCGCGATGCAAGCGGGTCTTCTGTCCGCAATTTTTTAATCAGTCGGTTTGCAATATTTAGAATAGACTGCGACTCCATTGCTAATCGGCGGCTTTTAACGCCACTGGGCAAGGGGCGCGCTTCTTCCATCAAACGTTCCGTGGCGACCAAACACTGGTCCAGAACTTGCCTGAGTTCCGGTTTGGCAACTTGAGCATTCATATCTTTCGCAACAACACCCGCAGATGCCATCCAATCCCCGGGAAGGTACAACCGATTAAGCGTGCGATAATCGTCCTGACAATCCTGCAAATGATTGATCACTTGCAACGCAATGCAGAGAGAATCTGATGGTCCGTACCCATCAACCGAGCCGCCATTTAGATCAATCAAATATCGACCAACAGGCGCTGCTGACAGCAGGCAATATGAGACTAGATCATCCCAATTATCATATCGACTTTTAATCGCATCCTGTTTAAACGCTCTTACAAGATCCAAGCAATGCTTAAGGGAAACGCCCGTTTCAAGAAGGCTGGCACGTGCTCGATGTCCCGTTTCGTAGGCAGCATCATCCGAATTTTCACCATTTATCGCAGCTTCGAAACCCGACAGTCGATCTATTTTTACTTCAGGGTTTAAATCGGGACTGTCTGCGACATCATCAATCGCCCGTGCAAAGTGATAATATGCAGCGATATGTGGGCGCAGATGCGCTGGCAATAACCACGATCCAACCGGGAAGTTTTCATAGTCGGCATCTTTGCCGGACGGAGTTTCGACAGTGCCGTTAAGGGAGTCGTTCATCAAATACCTGCAGGTCTCTTTTGACCATTAGGTATTACTATTTAGGCGCTTGCGCAACTCATCCAAAAGACCACTAACTTTTCCACCATTTTTGCGGATAAACGATGCGAATTCTTTTTGTTGCGTTAGGCCCATACTAAGCCCCTCCACCATAACATCGACAACTTTATAGGACTCTTTGGATTCGCGGACCCGCCATATAACATCAACAGGCTCGGCAGTCTTCGCGCGAATTAACTTAGAGTGGACCAAAGCATCTTTTTGATTGTGCATTTCAGCCTTGGTGACAACAAGGTTTCCACCGGAATAGTTTCCAAATCGATCAGCGTAAGAAACGACCATCAAATCTTCAAATAGCATCAGATATTGTGTGCGCTCGGCTTCACTAGCCCGTCTCCAATACCGCCCAAGCACCCATTTTGCGATACCTTTAAAGGCAAACCGGTCGAGCATCAGTTGGCGAAAGCGCTGTCTGCGCACATCTTTATCTAACCCTACTTCCGTCAAAGACGTCATCGCCTGGTTAGCCAAGTCAGAAATGAATCCCTTGGCCTCGTCAGAAAAACCATCATCATTAGCCTGTGTTACTGCGCTGCCAAACATTATCAACGCGGTAACTAGCGCCGCAGATCGTATCCACACTAATACAGATCGCCGATTCATTTTTTATGCCTCAGATTTAGCTGTTTTGACACGTTTTAACACAAATCCGCCAATCCACAAACAGTTGCTCTCATCCAACACTCGATGCCGCCTGGCACAAGTTGGTCAATTTCACTCTCGCCAAGTCCCTCCCTAGAAGGCCCAGTCCACAATCCGGGGCAGCAATTAACCTTTCGCGGTCAATATGTTCCAGCGCAGAACTCAAACGCCGGCTAATCTGTTCAACTGATTCGATATCGCTTTTTGCGATCGTCACGACACCGAAGATCACCGTTGTTGTTTTAAACATCTCAAGTAAGCTGAGGTCATTATTGCGGTGCGCATCTTCCACGGACACCGCCTGTATACAGGAATCTTCGATCGCAGGCGCAAGCTGAAAATAACTTTCTTTGGGCGCTTTGGTGTATTCAGGATTATCCAACCGGTCCGGATACCCACAGCACATATGGACCGTTTTTATCACATTTTCCGGTAACCCGTGAAAGCATCGTTCGAGGTTCTCGAACCCAAAATCAAGTGCTTGATCAGCTTTGCGTGCAAACACAGGCTCGTCGACTTGGATATGAATAGCCCCGGCTTCCGCAATAGCTCTAATTTCCGAATTCAGGACATCAGCGATTTCAGCACCGCGTTTTTTTGGATCACCGTAGTAGTCGTCGGCTACGGTATCTCCTATGGTCATGGGCCCAGGTACGGTTATTTTCACCGGAAGGTCCGTAATTGCCTGCGCCGTTTTCCAGTCATGGGGGAGGAACGGGGCCGTTGCTTTAACCGGGGCCGTTATCGTTGGTAATCTGGCTGAATAATTTCCGCCCCGCACCGCGGTCTCTGTCAGGCGCTGAAAGTCAATTCCTTCAATATGACGGCAATGATAGTGGATATAATTTTCGCGGCGCACTTCTCCATCAGTGACAATATCAATACCTGCTTCAACCTGATCCGTAATGACCTCACGCGCCGCACGAATAAACGCATTTTCGGCCTGATCCCCAAGTTTAGCCAAATCACTTGTATATCTGGCGGTTGGATCAGACGCGTCCGGACCTCCGCTGGCCATGACGCCTCCAGATATAAATTGTGCAGCCAAGCCCCGCCGGTGCTCAGGCCGCTAGATATTGGTCGCGAAACTCTGATCGGGCAGCAGCATACCAAGGCGGTTCGGGTTGCCACCACCATAATTTTTCCAGGGCGTCTTTTGGGTATGCAGACTGAAAACTCGTTTTTGCCTGTTCAGACAAATGCTCATTCGCCCCAGTTATTACGGGATGATATCCGGTTTCAGAAGCCAACTGTCCAGCAACTTCCGGACGAGACGTATAGTCAAGAAACGCATACGCCTGTTCTGTGTTATGTGCGCCCTTTAGTAACGACAACCCGTCCATCCATGCCAGGGCCCCTTCTTGAGGTGCCATGAATTGAATGGACCGTCCCTCTAATCGAAGCGCATTTGCCGGACCATCCCATGTTTGCCCCAGCACAACACCATTATCAACGAAACCAGCCTTCTGCGTATCAACGTCGTTCCAAAACAACTTTATGCGGTTTTTATTTTCGATCGCAAAAGTCGTTATTTCGGACCAGATCCGGCGCATGGCGGTTTCGTCTTTGTAGGCATCAAGCATACGATTGCTGGGCAATTTCCCAATGCGGTCGAGATATAATCCAATACCCAACATTAGGGAATGTGGGCGCCCCATTACCTGGCCACGCATCTCTTCATCCCATAGATTTCCGTAACTCAATTGCTCGTATGAGCGCTCCCATTTCGAAGTTTCCCAGGACAATGCCTCCGTTCCCCAAAAAAACGGAAGGTGATACACTTTGTTATGCCAGGTCCAATTTTGTAGAGATCGCTCCAACATTTTCGGACTGTAGCGACCGGACGAAACTTTATTCATATCAAACGGCTGTAATAAATCCAGTTCTCGCCACTGCAAGGCTCTGAGCGCCGTCGGTTCAATCAAATCAAACCCCCGTCCCCCAATCGCTACCGTCTTATTTAAAAGTTCCTCGTTTGATCCGTAAGGATAATGGCGCAGTTTAATGCCTGTCGAATTTTCAAAACCCTTAACTAAATTCCTGGGCAGATGGTCTGACCACATCATCACGTTCAACTCGCCGGACGATGAAAACGCATCGCGAACAATCCATGGTCCGCTGGCCAAGGCCAAACCGGTTGCCTTCAAAAACGTGCGGCGCGGTTTTGATATTTCAATTTGAGAACATTTGTCTTTAACAGGCAACGCCAAACATCTCCATCTTCAGAGAGTTTCGTAATGACGATATTTCGGAGAAATACGCCGAAGCGAATGTCGGGAACCTAACTGTAAACACCTGAAAATCAAGCATTATTTCACACATAGACAGGGTTAATAGAACCGACTCGCGGCATAGGGAGCCATATCGACATTTGGGATCCGTCCAGTGACCATATCTGCCACCAAATTTGCCGTCTTTGGTGCGCAGGTCAAACCCAAATGCTGATGCCCAAAGGCAAAAATGATATTCGGATTGTCCGGGCATGGCCCAATTACCGGCAAACTATCGGGAAGAGTCGGGCGAAAACCCAACCAGAACGACGCGTTATCTGTATTGATTCCTTCGATCATCGACTTTGCATGTGTAGTGATCGTCTCGATTCGCTTCTGGTTTAATGGCGCGTCCAGGCCACCAAGCTCGACAGTTCCTGCAAAGCGCATTCCCATATCCATTGGGGTTGCCAAGAACTTACGATCGCCTTCCATGACAGGGCGGGTTAAAGATGGGCCAGGGTCCGCGCAGGTAATATGATAACCGCGCTCAGTTTCCAGCGGCACGGTAACACCGATCTTGTCCGCCAGTCGCGCCGAAAATGCGCCCGCTGCCAGAACAATTTTATCGCAATCCTCAGTTTCACCGTCCATGAAAACTTGGCAACCGCTCAGTGCATTTGATTTTAAACTCTCAACGTGGGCTTTCCTGAATGTTCCCCCGCGCTTGCAAAACAGTTCGGCAAGGTTTTTGACAAGAGCACCGGGGTCTGTGACATATCCATGATCATGGATGCGAAAACCATATTGGTAGGATGGAGACAGCCCTGGCTCAAGTTCTTGTATGTCCGCACCATCAATGTCTTCTATCCGAATTCCCAATTTGCGCCGCGCATTCATATCCTGCTGCGCTTTAACGAATGCTGATTTTGAGCGATAAATTTGCAGATAATCTGTTTCTTTTATTAGATGCTGGCATCCCGCTTGTTCAGCAAGCCGCGCATACAGGTCGACACACGGGTCCGTCAGGACATGCATTGCCCGTCCATTAGCTTCTAAATCGTCAAGCAACCCCGACTTAATATATCGAAACAACCACGGCAGCATTTTATGCAAATACGACCAACGAATACTCAATGGTCCGTTTGGGTCCAGAATCCATTTTGGAACACTCAAAAAAGTGCTTGGCCCCGCCAAAGGTACAAATGAAGAGCGCGCCAGTAAACCTGCATTCCCGAATGAACACCCTTCCCCTGGATCATCCCGGTCGACCAAGACAACCTCATGTCCGTCTCGAAGAATCGATATCGCCGCAACAACACCAATGATCCCCGCGCCGATCACAACGACTTTCTTGGTATTCTCGGAAGCCTTGAATTCCGACCCTGCATTCATGAAAACCTCCGATACCAACAACGTATTACTGTTTCATCTGCCCGATCGAGCAACGGGTCAATGGAAATATGCCTTCCCTCAATAATTTAATATTTCTATGCAAGATAAAGGCATAATTGTCCAAACTCAGAGTCAAACCTCCCTACCATTGGTTTATTATGATACAAGAATATTAACCGAGTATCATGCTAACGCGAAAATTGAGGCTGTATGATGAAATTTACTTTCGGAGCCATATTATTTATCGGCCTGGTGATCGCGGGCTCACTTGTCTCCCCCCCCATCTTGGCCAGCGGACTAGATTTGTACAATCAAGGATCAAGGGCTGATGAATCCGGCGACTACAATACCGCTATCCAGTTTTATGACCGGGCAATCCAGTCCGGAGAACTGTCACGGGAAGACACAGCCAATGCCTATTATGATCGTGGCCTGAGTCTCGGGCGATTAAAAAAACGCGAAGCCGCTATGGACAGTTATCGTGATGCCATTACGCTTGACCCGCGTCATTACCAAGCGCTGGGGTCATTGTGTTTTCAACTCACACAATTAGGACAATTGGACCAAGCACTTCATAATTAGGCCTGTTTCACAATAGGGCCAGATAATTTTGGTCGCAGGTATCCTCACCCATTTGTTCAAGCTGTTTTCAAAGTCAAAT
>WASW01099599.1_pt1 | contig 15510 bp, 14 predicted proteins | sample 5698521 | NCBI WGS metagenome assembly WASW01 (sample SAMN11175560, study PRJNA528189) | sponge metagenome | isolation source: marine sponge | host: Leucetta | place: Antarctica: Western Antarctic Peninsula, King George Island | collected 2013-01
GGCGGGGCCACTTAAGGCGTTCTTAAATCGCTCAGAAGGAAACTTCCTTACAGTAAAAGTCCCTGATCGCGTTGATACATTAGGCGCAACAGTGAATGTAATGCTTAAAGACGGGAAGACCCTAAGCCGCCAGGTCATTGCATCAACGGGTCTCATGACAGACCCAACACCAGACGTTCATTTCGGTCTGGGTCAGGTCAATGAAATCGAAAGCGTTGAAATTGTGACATTAAACGGTGCACGGGCAGAGGTTCTATCGCCAGTAATTAATGGGACGATATTACTCAATCCGTAGATGGTGTTGTCGTTGTTTAATGGTCGTCGCCATGATGCCCAGCGATCGGGCCTTCTTTAAATAAATTCTCTTTGAGCTCTTTGGCGAAGTCATCGTTATTGCGGCGAAGCCATTCAAGGACCATGCACGCATGCTCCATTTCTTCACGCATATTATGAAGTAGGATTTCCTTTAATTCCTTGTCGTCGCAGTCATCTGCACGCTGTCGATACCAATCAACGGCTTCCATCTCCTCCATCAATGAGACGATAGCATGATGCATATGTAATGTTTCTTTGCTCAATCGTTCGCGTGGTGCATGTAGATTATCACTGGCCATAGGTCGCTTCTCCTCGGAAATTTATGATTAATCTTACCATAGTATGGAGACGCGATTTAGGCACTGCAACCGCCCGTAACGATGCAGAAGCCAGGAATCTAGATATGGTGTTTAGGCCGCTAAAACGGTGTCGAATTGTGGGTTTCGATATGACTGATGCCATTTTTCTACCACACCACGAACATCGGTAACCGTAAGGCCATCATAAGCCAGTAACGTGTGCATTACTGGGTCGTTCAGCAGTTCGTTAAGCGTTGGCTCTAAGCCCGGCGTGTCTGGAAAAGGATATCGACGCTTCATAGGAGCCTCCTGAAAATTACTGAGTATGCGTAATGATGCCTTATATGATCTGCAAAGATGGCAAGAGTGTGACGATAGCGTGACCAACTTTTGACCATTTCCTGTACGCTTAGGATGACGTAGGATTTGTTAAACGTCTGGAGGACACATGGAAGATAAACACAAACGATATCTACCGAGGTCAGGTGCGGATATACCGCGTTTTGCGGGTATTCCAACATTCATGCGGTTGCCACATGTTGATATGAAAACCGCGATGAGTGAGGTGGATGTAGGCATCATCGGTGTGCCTTGGGACGGTGGGACTACAAACCGTGCGGGTGCCCGGCATGGCCCCAGGCAAATGCGCGATCAGTCAACGATGATGCGAAATGTTCATCACGTGACTGGCACCATGCCATTTCACAGCGCGAGTTGTTCGGACCTGGGCGATGTCCCAGTTAATCCCGTTGACTTAATGGATACGATTGAGCGGGTGGGCGAATTCTATACGGAACTTCATAAAGCAGGTGTTATCCCACTAACAGCAGGCGGTGATCATTTGATTACATTGCCGATCATGCGAGGTATCGCAGGCGAACAACCCATGGGCATGGTGCATTTTGATGCTCATACGGATACCTGGGATCGATATTTTGGTGGCCATAAATACACGCACGGTACGCCGTTCCGCCGCGCCATCGAAGAAGGTTTGTTGGATCCAAAGCGCACGATACAGATCGGAATACGTGGTGCTTTGTATACGCCAGATGACAAAGACTGGGGATTGGCTCAAGGCATTCGAGTTATTGAGATTGAGGAGTATTTCGATCTTGGTCCTGATAAAGTCGCCGAAGAAGCTCGCCGGATTGTGGGTGATGGGCCAACATATATTAGCTTTGATGTGGATGGCCTGGATCCAGTTTATGCACCTGGTACTGGCACACCCGAAATTGGGGGATTCTCAACGCACGACGCACAGCGCATGTTGCGGGGGCTCGGTGGATTAAATATTATCGGTGGCGATGTGGTTGAGGTCGCGCCGCCGTTTGATATGTCGGGTAACACGGCGTTGGTCGGGGTCACAATGATGTTTGAGATATTGTGTCTGATTGCGGAATGTGTGACTAAAAACGGTCGAAAATAATATTTTATTGATATCACTAATAGGTACCCGAAGAACTAAAACCTCGTGTTTGAGGTCTCAGTTTTGCAGGTAACTAGCTGTGCGGGACAAGTTTGATTTGCGCAGCGCCAAGAATACGCCCAGTTTTGACAGACTGTACAAGGATCGCACATCCATCATGACCAGCCATTTCGATATCTTTCTCGGTCACATTTAATGAAACAGCATCACCGGACCAAGTGCCGACCTGCGCCATGTCTCGAACTACATTGTAATGTGCAAGCTTGAGACCGGAGTTCTCGCCGCGCGTGACATCATTCTCATGGCGGGCATCAAAGGCGGCGACGAATATCTTTGCCTCTTCACCTTCGAACGTACCACCAGGAATATCAACCTGCAGACCATTCGCGGAATGCGTCACGTTCACGTCGAGGCGTTTGGCACCATGTGTATCGCTTATAAGTTTCTCAACAGCTTGTTGATTAGAGCCGGTGGTATGCGACATGCCTTGAACAACCATTTGCGGTGTATAGACATAGCCCATACCCAATTTACGTGCATATTGGCGTTGTCGGGATGTGTTGTCAGCAGATGCAAACGGGTCTTTCCAGCCAATATAATCCCAGTAATCGACATGTAGGGATAAGGCGATTATGTCATCACGTTCTGCTAATTTGCCGAGGAAGTTATCTGCTGGCGGGCAGGACGAGCAGCCTTGGCTCGTGTAAAGTTCGACGACGGTGATTTTGTTGCCAGCGTACGACACCGAAGCGGCGACACTCAGCACGAAGGCGAACAGGATACGAGTTACTGTTGTTTTTATGCGTTTTTGATAGCGGACAATGAACCTCACGCTCAAATCACATCCAAGTGATAGGGGACATTTCTTTATATGAGCAATTCCTTTATCACTCATCATTATGTTCGATATTTTCCCTATTGTGGTTGATGGATTGCTGCTTGCGAAAGCGGTGATATCAATTGGTATTGTTGTCGCATTATCACTCATTGCTGAACGTGTTGGGCCTCGGGCAGCAGGATTGCTGACGGGGCTGCCGTTGGGTGGCGGCATGGTGATTATCTTTACCGGCACTGAACAGGGAACTGCGTTTGCCACTGAAGCTGCGGCACATATGGTCCCGGGCTTTGTCACGACGCTAACATTTATTTATCTCTACGGGATTGTCTCTGCGCGCCAAGGGCTAGGCGGCATTAAAGCAATTGTCATGCCTTTGCTTGCGGCAAACTTTGGTTACGCCGTCATTGCCTGGTTGGTTAGTGTAACGAAACTCGGCGTTATTGAATCAATCCCTTTGGTCATTGCAGGCATGGTCTTGACGTCACGCGCTATGAGAAATTTGCCGAACACGCCGATCATGGCACGAGTGCGATTTGGCTGGCGGGTTTTAATGTTTCGCGCCGGAATGGCGACGTCCACAATTCTTTTGATTACGGCCATCGCGGGTAACATTGGTGCGCAATGGACAGGTATTCTGACCGCGTATCCGATGACGCTGCTGCCGCTCATTCTTGTTATACATATTACCTATTCCGGCAATGAAACTGCGGCAGTTTTAAAGCATGTGCCGATGGGATTGGGCGGGGTCATCTCGTTTTGCATAGCAGCGACATACAGCCTGCCCGAATTGGGATTAGGGTGGGGCACTGCGGTTGCATATCTTGCCGCCTTCACATATTTGCTAGGATATTCGGCACTCAGCCAGCTTTGGCGGAAAATGAAAGCTGAGTGACTTTTGGAAATCCGCTATTCCGTTAGTGTCAAAAGGTTTACTCTTTCAACACTATTCCATCATATAACTAAGGCATCGCGTGACGATCTTCGTCCGTGCTTGTATTCAAAAAGGAGTGCGTAGAGATGACTGCGACCAAAAGCATCGTTGCAACGTCAGTGTTGTCGGCCGTTATTGTCTTAGGGGTAGCTGTACCACTTTCCTACCTTGGCTACCAAAAAATTGAGCCGCTCCTTAGTCAGCAGAAATCCGAAGTGCCGAGTGTTTTTATTGAATTAAAAGCTGAAGTTATCAAAGAAATACAGACGGCGACCGATAAATCCCGCGAGGCACTGCAAACACAGTTGATGGAGCAAGATACCGCACAAAAAGCGGCTTTAGCAGAACTCAAAAAAACCATAGAGCAAGTTAAGGTGCAGCAGGATCAACTCGTCGCGGGGGTTGAGAAAATGGAGTCAGGAAAGGCGGGTAAAGACCTGCAAGGTGTCCCAGGGTCCAGAGCCGATGCCTTCAATCAGACTATTTGGTTTCCGTTAGGTGCAATAAAAGGTGGAAGTACTGAGGCCCAACTTCGCGCCGTTATTGCGAAGTCACTTGATCATGCGAAGCAAGGAGAATGCCGCTCTAATGTTCTCGGGTTCTCTGATACGCTCGGCAACGACGCGAGTAATTTAAAACTCTCACAAAAGCGTGCGGAGCATATCGCGGCCAAACTCAAATCAGCGGGATTGAAAGTCGGCATCATCAAAGGATGGGGAGAACGCTGGCTTAAAGTACACACTGTTGATGGTGTTAAGAACGAAGAAAATCGACGTGTTGTTGTGGAAATGACGTGTGAGACTGGAATGGCGAAGAAGTCTGTGCCGTCGACGTAAAATACAATTACCCGGACATGAAAAAGGGCGTCCTGAAGGACGCCCTTAATTGTTTGCCTGTAGGGCTGCGTTACGCCGCTTGAAGGTTTACCAACACATACTGAAGGATGCCGCCAGCGAGGTAGTAATCCACCTCGTCGACAGTATCGATACGGCATGTAAGCGTGACGTCTTCGCTTGACCCATCCGAACGCTTGACCGTCAACGTGACGTCCATGCGCGGTGTGATGCCATCGGCAAGACCTGTCAGATCAAAGGTCTCAGTGCCATCGAGTTTGAGTGTCTCGCGCGTAACTCCATTTTTGAACTCAAGAGGCAGAACACCCATGCCAACCAGGTTAGACCGGTGAATACGCTCAAAGCTCTCAACGATCACAGCATTCACGCCCAAAAGACGTGTGCCCTTAGCTGCCCAATCACGACTTGAACCCGTACCATATTCGGCACCGCCCAGAACGATCAATGAGGTGTCTTCTTCTTTGTAGCGCATCGCGGCTTCGTAGATGCTCATCACTTCGCCGGATGGTTGGTGCGTCGTAAGACCACCTTCGGTACCAGGCGCCATTTCGTTTTTGATGCGAATATTTGCGAAGGTACCACGCATCATGACCTGGTGATTACCACGTCGTGCGCCGTAGGAATTGAACTCGTTCGGGCGAACTTGATGCTCGAGCAAGAATTCTCCTGCGGGGCTGTTCTTCGTGATATTGCCGGCTGGTGAAATGTGATCGGTCGTTACCGAGTTCCCCAACTTTGCCAATACACGTGCATCGTGAAAATCTTGCGGTTCACCAGATGCCGCTTCTTCAGGGTCAAAAAACGGTGGATGCTGAACATATGTTGAACCAGGGGACCATTTGTATGTTTGCCCACCAGTGATTTTGATATTTTGCCAGTTCTCGTCACCTTCGAATACATTGCCATAACGCTCACGGAACATGTCAGCAGAAATCATGCTAGACATATAATCGTTGATCTCTTTGTTCGTCGGCCAAATATCTTTCAGATAAACTGGGTTGCCGTCTTTATCTTCGGCAAGTGCATCATTGTAGACATCAATGTTCATGTTACCAGCTATGGCATAGGCCACGACGAGCGGCGGTGATGCTAAATAGTTCGCCAGTGTTAACGGATGAACGCGACCTTCGAAGTTACGGTTACCAGACAGAACAGCACTGACGGTTATGCCCTTTTCGATGACGGCTTCTTCGATTTCAGGCGCCAGTGGACCTGAGTTACCAATACATGTTGTGCAACCGATGCCAACCAGGTGATAGCCGATGGCGTCCATGTGTTCGGTCAGGCCACCTTTGTCCATGTACTCTTGAACAACTTGCGAGCCCGGTGCGAACGATGTTTTGACCCATGGCTTGGGCTTAATACCGAGTTCGTTAGCTTTCTTGGCAACCAATCCGGCACCGATCAGTACAGCTGGGTTTGATGTGTTGGTGCAACTGGTGATCGCAGCTAGAACAATGGCGCCATCTTCCAGGGTGTAATCGTTGATCTGAGCTGACTTGCCCTGATCGCGACCGGTCAGTGTTTTAAAGCCTTCTTTAAAAGCCTTCGACGACATCGACAACTGGATACGGTCTTGAGGGCGCTTTGGTCCAGCAATCGAGGGCTCAACGGAATCAAGATCAAGTTCCAGAGTGTCCGTAAAGACAGGGTCAGGTGCGCCAGTTTCACGCCACATCCCCTGGAGCTTGCTATACTTTTCAACCAGTTCAACGGTTTCGTCTTCGCGACCTGTAAATTTTAAGTAATCGATAGTCGCAGGGCTGACTGGGAAAAACCCACATGTTGCACCGTACTCAGGCGCCATATTGGCAATCGTCGCCTGATCAGCAAGTGACAGGTTATCAAGGCCATCGCCATAAAATTCGACGAATTTGCTCACCACACCTTTTTTGCGGAGCATTTCTACAGCGGTCAAAACAAGATCTGTCGCCGTCATGCCTTCGGCTAACTTACCGTTAACTTTGAAGCCAACGACTTCGGGAATAAGCATGGAAACAGGCTGGCCAAGCATGACAGCCTCAGCCTCAATGCCGCCGACACCCCAGCCAAGAACAGCCAAGCCATTGACCATTGTTGTGTGGCTGTCTGTACCAACGAGCGTGTCAGGGTAAGCAATCATTTTGCCATCGGTGTCTTCACGGGTCCAAACGACCTTTGATAGATACTCCAGGTTTACCTGGTGGCAAATGCCGGTGCCTGGCGGTACAACACGGAAATTTGAGAAAGCTTGCTGACCCCACTTGAGGAATTCATACCGCTCGATATTTCGTTCAAATTCGAGATCTACGTTGTGCTGAAATGCGGTCGGCGTGCCTGTTTGATCAAGCATGACCGAGTGGTCAATGACAAGATCAACGGGTGCAAGCGGATTAATTTTATCTGGATCACCGCCCATAGAGACCATGGCATCGCGCATGGCAGCTAAATCTACAACGGCTGGCACGCCGGTGAAATCTTGCATCAATACGCGTGCTGGAAGGTATGCAATCTCATGATCGGATTTGCGTGTTTCCATCCAAGCACCCAAAGCTTTGATGTCTTCGACAGTAACGGTTCGACCGTTCTCGCGGCGTATCAGGTTTTCTAGAACAACCTTGAGAGAGTATGGGAGTCTTGAGATATCTCCGATGCCTGCGGCTTGCGCAGCTTCGAGACTGAAATAGTCGTATGATTTGCCCGCAACTTCGAGTGTTCTGCGGGTTCCAAGGGTGTCTTTTCCTGTGATCGTCACGTTTGCGGCCCTCCTAGGTCATGTGCGTATAATTTGCTGACTTGGAATCTCCACATTTTCGCGGTTTTGTCCATGAATTACGCTTAATATTACGTGGATTTCATTTTTTTATTGGCAAATCTGGTGCCTTGACGTGATGCGGCGAGGGCTGTACCAATTTAAGAACAAGATAACGTTTACGTAAACGTCAAAAAGATGTGCGTGAATGTTTAAGAGGCTTAATCTTAGTTGGTCGTATGACCATAATTATCTTTTCTCTTGTCGAGTGAAGTTAGTTTTGTAACCCTCTTTGGTAATATAATGCATCACTTCGGCAAAAGACCGAGGGAAGCGCGGGGAGAACATGCGATGAGTGGCGAGAAACCGACTATCGGTTCTGTCGACACGTTTCCAAAATTACTATTAGAGAACGCGCGTCGCTATGGCGAACGTCCGTCGATCCGTGAAAAAGACCTAGGGATCTGGCAGGCGTGGACATGGTCTGACGTCAAAGATGAAATTGCTGCGATGGCTGCTGGCCTTAAATCTTATGGATTTGAGCGCGGAGATAGTCTTGCGATTGTAGGCGACAACCGGCCTCAATTATATTGGGCGATGACTGCGGCGCAGGCCTTGGGCGGCACACCGGTACCGATGTATCAGGACTCGGTCGCTGATGAGATGCAGTATGTTTTAGAACATGCAGAGGCAAGCTTTGCGATAGTTGAAGATCAAGAGCAAACGGACAAGCTCTTGGAAGTCATGGACAAGTGTCCCAAACTCAAAGAAATAGTCTTTAAAGATACACGCGGCATGCGTCACTACGATCAATCGTATGTGCGCTCCCTCGATAGTTTGATGGAAGCTGGGCGCAAGTACTTGGCGGACAATCCGGGCTGGTTTGAGGCTGAAACCCAAAAAAGCGTCGGTACCGATATCGCGATTATGCTATATACTTCAGGTACGACCGGGCGGCCCAAGGGCGTCATGCTCAGTTTTGATAACTTGATTATTACAGCTAGAAATGGTGCTGAGTGGGATGATTTAACTGAGAAAGACGAAGTGCTCGCCTACCTGCCGATGGCATGGGTTGGGGACAACATATTCTCGTACAGCCAATCATACGTATCTGGATTTTGTGTGAGCTGCCCTGAAAGTTCTGACACCGTAACGTCTGATCTTAAAGAAATTGGGCCCACGTATTTCTTTGCGCCTCCGCGGGTGTTTGAAAATATTCTGACGCAGGTTTCCATTCGTATGGAAGATGCCAGTTGGATTAATCAAAAGCTTTACGCCTATTTTATGGGTTTTGCTTTGCGTGTTGGTCCGGACATTTTGGATGGTAAACCTGTCTCGTTCGGTAATCGAATGCTTTACGCGATTGGAGAGTTCTTGGTCTACGGGCCATTGAAGAACGAATTGGGTTTTTCTCGCTTTCGTCTTGCTTATACCGCAGGCGAGGCAATCGGGCCTGATATCTTTGATTTTTTCCGAAGTATGGGCGTTAACGTAAAGCAGTTGTACGGCTCGACCGAAGCTTCAGTTTTTATCTGTATGCAAAAGAATGGTGACGTAAAACCAGACACAGTCGGCATTCCGGCGACAGGAGTTGAGCTGCGTATCGCCGACGACGGCGAAGTGCATTTCCGGGGGCCGGGAACGTTCGTCGCGTACTACAAAAATGACGAGGCGACCCGCGAAACAAAGGATGACGAAGGTTGGGTAATGACCGGTGATGCTGGTTTCTTTGATGCTGACGGCCATCTCAAGATCATTGATCGTGCCAAGGACGTTGGAAAGCTCAACAACGGCACAATGTTTGCGCCAAAATACATCGAGAATAAACTTAAATTTTTCCCATTTATCACCGAGGCAGTGGCGTATGGGGATGGGCGCGACTATGCAGCGGCCTTTATCAATATAGATCTTGAAGCCGTGGGTAACTGGGCGGAACGTCAAGGGCTTGCCTATTCCGGCTACACTGATTTGGCCATGCGTGCAGAAGTTTATGATTTGATCACTGATTGTGTAAACAAGGTGAACGCAGATTTAGCTGATGACGAGGCATTGTCCGGATCGCAAATATCGCGATTCCTTATCCTCCATAAACTCTTGGATGCTGACGATGGCGAACTTACCCGCACACGAAAAGTACGACGAAATACGGTCGCAGAGCGTTATGGCGAGTTGATTGATGCGCTCTACTCAGGTGTTGATGTGTGCCCGGTTGAGGCAACTGTTACATTTGAAGACGGTCGTAAGGGGACGATTAAGGCTGACGTGAAAATTCGCGAAGCCATTGTCGTTAACGCTCAACAAGCTCAGGCAGCGGAGTAAGCGGCAGTACCATGGCTTACGAACGTAAAATTGGCGATACGATCTTATCAGTAGATCAAATTTCATTGGCGTTTGGCGGTGTTAAAGCACTATCCAACATTAGCTTCTCAGTGAACGAGCACGAAGTGTTCGCGATTATTGGCCCCAACGGTGCTGGTAAAAGCTCGATGCTTAATTGCATCAATGGTTTCTATCACCCACAGGAAGGCACCATCACGTTTAAGGGCAATACGCGCCGACATGTTAAGCCGAGCGAAGCCGCGCGTGAAGGAATAGCCCGGACGTTCCAAAACATCGCATTGTTCAAAGGTATGTCGACCCTCGATAACATCATGACGGGCCGTAATACCAAAATGAATAAGAACATATTTTGGCAGGCGTTACGTGTTGGGCCAGCTGAAAAAGAAGAGATCGAGCATCGTGAAGTTGTCGAGCGTGTGATCGACTTTTTGGAAATAGAAGCGATCCGGAAGACACCTGTTGGGACATTGCCATACGGATTGCAAAAGCGTGTAGAGCTTGGTCGCGCGTTGGCTGCTGAGCCTGATTTGCTTTTATTGGATGAGCCGATGGCTGGCATGAATCTCGAAGAAAAACAGGACATGTGCCGATACATCCTTGATGTGAATGATGAATTTGGCACCACAATTGTGCTTATCGAACACGACATGGGCGTCGTGATGGATATCTCTGATCGAGTTGTCGTGTTGGATTATGGTAAAAAGTTGGCCGACGGTACACCGGACGAAGTTAGAAGCAATCAAGCCGTGGTCGATGCCTATCTTGGTGTTGCCCACGATGATGAAGCAGAATAGGGCGAGACAGAAATGCTGTTTTTACTAGAGACGGTTGTCAGTGGCCTTCTAGCGGGGGTGATGTACTCACTCGTCGCGCTTGGTTTCGTGCTGATTTTTAAAGCGTCTGGTATCTTTAACTTTGCCCAAGGTGTGTTTGCCCTTTTTGCTGGATTGGCACTCTACGACTTCATCGCTGATGATGGTTGGTTCTATCACGTGTTTGGCTTTGTGCTGCCTGTTTGGGCTGGCATCATTGCAACGATGGGGGTGATGGTTATCGTTGCGTGGTTGGTTGAATTTCTCGTGCTTCGTCATTTGGTAAACCAAGATCCCATCATCCTTTTTATGTCGACGATAGGTCTCGCTTATTTCCTTGAAGGTTTGGGTGTTACGTTATTTGGGGCTGATGTAAAACCACTCGATATAGGGTTGCCGCATGGCGCTGTAGATTTCTTGCTGGATGATTATAATTTTTATGTTGAGAAACTAGAGATTGTTGCCGCAATTGTCGCAGCTACGCTGGTGGTCGTTCTTGCAGTATTCTTCCAGAAAACTCGGATTGGGCGCGCGTTGCGGGCAGTCGCAGATGATCACCAGGCAGCGCTTAGCGTCGGGATTTCACTGCGTACGATTTGGGTGATTGTTTGGTCTGTATCGGGATTTGTGGCGTTGGTCGCCGGTGTCATGTGGGGATCTAAATCGGGTGTTCAGTTCTCACTTTCACTCATTGCTCTTAAAGCTTTGCCAGTGCTGATCTTAGGTGGATTTACGTCTGTACCAGGCGCGATTATTGGTGGTTTGATTATTGGCGTAGGTGAAAAAGTCGCTGAAGTTTATGCTGGTCCATATGTGGGAGGCGCCATTGAAAATTGGTTTGCTTACATGTTAGCGCTCGCATTCTTGCTGTTCCGACCGCAAGGTTTGTTCGGCGAAAAAATCATCGAGAGGGTATAGTTCAAGATGTTTTACCGCGAAGCTGGACAATTCAAAACAAGCTACAGCGCCGATCAGGGCATCCTGACGATTCTCCAGGATCGTTTTGTTATTGGTGCCTTTGCTATCGTTGCTTTTTTTATCGTGCCATTTTTCATTAATGATTATTGGGCGAACGCGATTTTAATTCATGTGCTCGTCTACGTTTTGGCGGCGCTGGGCCTTAATATTTTGACGGGGTACTGTGGCCAAGTTTCTCTGGGAACAGGTGGGTTTATGGCTGTAGGCGCCTATGCGTCCTATAAGCTCATAACGTCTTTCCCAGAAATGAACTTTATCGTTGCAATATTAATGTCGGGCGGCATTACAGCTGCAGTAGGCGTGGTATTTGGTTTGCCGTCGCTGCGTATCAAAGGTTTTTATCTAGCGGTCGCAACGCTGGCCGCGCAGTTTTTTCTCGTGTGGCTGTTCAACAAAGTTGGCTGGTTCTATAATTACAGCCCGACCGGTATGATTGTCTCACCACCACGTGAAGTTTTTGGATTTTTGGTGACAGGCCCGGATGCAAGCCCTGCAGCCAGGTATTTGTTCTGCTTATCCTTTGTTGCCGTGTTTGCGCTGGCTGCAAAAAATATTGTCCGTGGACGGATTGGACGCAGCTGGATGGCAATTCGAGATATGGATATCGCAGCTGAACTTATTGGTATAAGACCGCTTGAGGCCAAGTTAACCGCATTTGCTGTCAGCTCATTTTATATCGGCGTTGCAGGCGCATTGTATTTCAATATTTGGCTTGGTTCTGCTGAACCGACTGAGGCCTTTGACATCAACCAATCATTCTTTGTGTTGTTTATCATCATCATCGGCGGTCTTGGAAGTATCCTGGGATCGTTTTTGGGTGCCGCATTTATGGTGCTCGTGCCTATTACGTTGAAAATTGTGATGGTTGACAGCTTTGGATTTGCTGTTGGTGCGGCAAAGCATGCAGAAGTCATGCTTTTGGGCACACTGATTATTCTCTTCCTCATTGTAGAGCCGCACGGGCTGGCACGGCTTTGGCAGATACTGAAGGAAAAACTGAGACGCTGGCCGTTCCCTTATTAAATTAAGGAAAACTTGATTAGCATAGGAAACGTTCAAAAATTAACCGGCGGCAAAATCGCCAAAACAACCTCAAAGGGAGGCAAACATGAGACTTAAACTTTTAACTAAAGTATTGGCTGTTGCCGCGGTAGCATTACCGCTTACAACTGCTGTTGCTGATGCTTACGAGTTGGTCATTCCAGCAACGGTTTATCGTACCGGGCCTTACGCGCCAAACGGTATTCCATTCGCGAATGGTTACGGCGATTACTACAAAATGCTCAACGAGCGTGATGGTGGTATCGAAGGCATCAAGATTAAGTACCTTGAATGCGAAACTGCCTATAATACCAAGCTAGGTGTTGAGTGCTACGAAAACACCAAGGATGAAGGCCCATCTGGCGCATTGGCGTATCAGCCATTGTCTACAGGTATTACATATCAGCTGATCCCAAAAGCATCTAAAGACAAAATCCCTGTGTTCTCAATGGGGTATGGTCGTACGTCAGCTGCGAACGGAAAAGTATTCCCGTACATCTTTAACTTCCCAGCAACATATTGGGATCAAGCATCGGTATTCGTGAAGTATATTGGCGAAAAAGAAGGCGGAATGGATAAATTAAAGGGTAAAAAAATTGCTCTTGTTTATCACAACTCAGCATACGGCAAAGAGCCAATTCGCACCTTGGAAGAACTCTCCAAAAAGCATGGTTTTGATCTTCAATTGTTGGCTGTTGACCATCCAGGTCAGGAGCAGAAAGCAACGTGGCTGCAGGTGCGCCGCGAGAAGCCGGACTGGGTCATGATGTGGGGTTGGGGTGTTATGAACCAGGTCGCCATTAAAGAAGCTGCATCAATCCGCTTTCCGATGGATCGTTTCATCGGCGTGTGGTGGTCAGGTTCTGAGAATGATGTGTTGCCAGCCGGTAAATCGGCACACGGTTATCTCTCCGGTGCGTTCCACGCAGCAGGCGATAACTTCCGCGCTCATGATGACATCAAAAGGCACGTTTATGACAAAGGTAATGGTGGCGGCGATCGCGATCGGATTGGTGAGGTCCTCTACAATCGTGGTTTAGTTGCTGCGATGTGGACTGCAGAAGCAATCCGCACTGCAATGCGTATTCACAATACTAAAGAAGTAACGGGCGAACATGTTCGTGACGGCTTTGAAGCATTGAATGTCGATGCAAAGCGGCTTGCGGTTCTGGGTCTCGAAGGCTTTACATATCCTGTGAAGATCACCTGCGAGAATCACCAAGGACCAGGTAAAGTTGCGCTCCAGCAATGGGACGCAAAAGCGAAGAAGTGGAACTTTGCTTCTGACTTTTACACACCTGATACCGATGTTGTTGGTAAGCTGATCGCAGAAGATTCAGCAAACTACGCAGCAGAAAACAAAATCACCCCACGGACCTGCAACTAATATGAGCAGTTCTACCCAGGTGGTAGAGGGAAATGCCGGCACCTTAAAAGGTGCCGGCAACCTCCTTTCCGTAAATAACATTGAAGTCATATATGATCATGTGATTTTGGTCCTTAAAGGTGTCTCGCTTGAGGTGCCGAAAGGTAAGATCGTGGCGATCCTTGGTGCTAACGGCGCTGGAAAAACCACAACCTTGAAGGCGATTTCTAACTTGCTCCATGCGGAGCGTGGCGAAGTTACGAAAGGATCAATCGAATATGATGGCCAGCATGTTGAGGCGTCTTCGCCCAACGATTTAGTGAAGCGTGGTGTCATCCAGGTTATGGAAGGTCGTCATTGTTTCGAACATTTAACAATTGAAGAGAATTTACTGACAGGTGCTTATACGCGTAGTGACGGGAATGCCGCGATCGATGCATCGCTGGAAAAAGTTTATGCATATTTCCCACGTCTGAAAGAACGCCGCACATCACAAGCCGGCTATACATCGGGTGGTGAACAGCAAATGTGCGCCATTGGACGCGCGCTGATGTCGAACCCTAAGATGATTTTGCTTGATGAGCCATCAATGGGCTTGGCGCCGCAACTGGTCGAAGAGATTTTTGAGATCGTCAACGAACTGAATAAGAAAGAGGGTGTGAGTATCTTGCTGGCGGAGCAAAATACAAACATCGCTCTCCGATATGCAGATTACGGATATATTCTTGAGAATGGCCGGGTTGTGATGGATGGCCCTGCGTCATCCTTGCGTGAAAATGAAGACGTTAAGGAATTCTATCTGGGACTTTCGACAGCGGGTCGCAAAAGCTTCCGCGATGTTAAACATTATCGACGGCGCAAACGGTGGTTGGGTTAAATAATGGTCGCTCATGATTTCTATGACGAGTTGGAAGTGCGTGATCCTGCACAGCGTGAAGAAACGCTGTTTAATGAATTGATCATACAAATTGAAGACGCACAAAAACACGCATCTTATTTCGCGACACTCATCGGAAATGTTGATGCAAGATCGATTAAGGACCGCGCTGCTCTTGTAACTTTACCCATTACGCGCAAATCTGACCTTGTAAACCTTCAAGCGAGAGGCAACCCGCTGGGTGGTCTTACAACTGTTTCCGCAGGTCAACTTAAGCGTATATTTCAATCTCCGGGTCCAACGTACGACGCTGAAGGATCAGGGAAAGATTGGTGGGGGACAGCTCGAGCCCTCTATGCGTGCGGTGTTCGCAAAGGAGATATTCTCCACAATACATTCTCGTATCATTTTACCCCGGCTGGCGTAATGCTTGAACAAGGTGCCGAAGCCATAGGATGTGCTGTATTCCCTGCGGGCGTTGGGAACACGGACCTGCAGGTACAAGCCATTCACGACATAGAGCCATCTGCATACACCGGCACACCAAGTTTTTTTGAAAATCATTCTCGAGAGAGCGGTTGAACAAGATAAAGATGTCTCTAGCTTAAAGAACGCGTGTGTTGGTGGTGAAGGTTTGCCACCTGCATTGCGTGAAGAAATAGAGGCGTATGGTATCAACTGCGGGCAAGTCTATGCGTCAGC
>WASW01006458.1_pt1 | contig 15507 bp, 11 predicted proteins | sample 5698521 | NCBI WGS metagenome assembly WASW01 (sample SAMN11175560, study PRJNA528189) | sponge metagenome | isolation source: marine sponge | host: Leucetta | place: Antarctica: Western Antarctic Peninsula, King George Island | collected 2013-01
TTGCGCGCTGTCACCGGTCGCACGGCAAACAAACAGAAACAATCCGCATTATTGGCCGTCGCTTTTTGAGGAAGCTCTAAGTATCGCCGCCACAATTTTTTCGTCGTCCATGCTATCCTCCGGTGGAATTATGGTTGTGATTGGTACTGGTGTATGTAGCTTAACAACTTGCTCTATAGAATGCGACAGGGTTATTCGCAAATTTGATCGACCACCAAATTCATAATATAGAAGAAAAATCAATCATGACAGAACCTGACAAAACCCGGCTTCGCAAACGGTCTGTAAGGATCGCCGGGCACTTAACAAGTGTATCTATGGAAGAAGTGTTCTGGACTGCGTTGAAGGAAATCGCGACGACCCAAAACACTTCCATCAATTCACTTGTATCTCAAATCGACCGAAGCCGTTCAGGAAACCTGTCGAGTGCGCTTCGCGTATTCGTTTTCAAAAATACACGTCAACTCTGACGCTCTAATTAAACAACTTATCCAGAAGGTCTTTTGGGTTAAGAATATTTTGTTGCTGCGGCGCGGTATTTCTCGGCGGCGGCGGCCCGTCACTGGTAGATGGAGAGCTGGTAGAGCGTTGTCCGCCACCCAAAACACCTTTTAGTAAGTCGCCCAACCCTTTCGGTGCTTTGTTGAGAAGTAAATCTGCCCCGGGGATTGGGATAGCCGACCCCATTGCCGCCCCCATATCCATGTTAATATCAGGCTGATCAAGCGATCCCGTGATCGAAAATGGAATGGCGCTTTTTCCGCTTGTAAGTTTACTTTGAATTATCTGGGAAAGAGCGCTCTGAACCAATTCAAGTTGTCCGCTTATATCAAGTTTCCAGTTTGGCAGATCAATGAGCCCGCCGGCCGTGCCATTGCCCAATCCTGACAGAAGTTTCAAGTCGTTTGTTTGCGCAACGCCATTACTGACCTTGAAAGATCCTCCAACATCAGCACGTTGAGAATTTTTACTCGCACCGAACTGATTGAGAGCCGATATCAAACCATAAACACCTGCAAAAATTGACCCTTTTGTCTGTTTGCTAACATCAACATCGCTCATGCTGAATGCCCCTGTACCGCCGAGCGTTGCAATAAAATCGGCAATGTTTTTGCCCTTGGCATTAAAATCTAGATCTACATTAAGGTTTCCGTCCGCTGAGGCTTCACCAATCACCGCGCTCAAGGCATCCGCAATTCGAATACCCGTTACTTTAATTTTCCCGTCGACCAAATTATTACCTCCGGACGTTGCTCCTATCGTTGCATTTACTGACCCACCAAAAATGTTGCCCTTTAATCTATGGGTATCCAAAACGCCGTCCTTGATAGTGGCTCCTATATCCGCTTTTTCGACCAGATATTTGTCAAATATGATGATCGGCGCAGTGAGATTAACATCGGCATTGACGACCTTAAGTCCCGAAAGATCAATGGGGTCCGCAGACCAACGCCCCCGCATGGCAATAAAATCAAGATAAGGGTTAATTGAATTTGGAACACGCCTAGGCCATACCACCGGGTGAGCCTTAAGTGGACCCCATTTGCCGTTGCCCAGATCAGCTTTTCTCGCCACTGGTAAGTAGGGGTCAACAGTAATCGCACCCGTTTTCAAGTTAGCCTTGATGTAAGGTTTTGTTCCACTAACGTCGACGACGGCATTCCCGCCGACTGAAAAAGTTCCAAGTTTCCCCTGAATATTGTTCAAACTGACTGAATTCGGGTTTCCCTTAACCTGTACGGATACATTCAAACCACCGATTTTTCCAGATGGCTGATATGTACTGCCGAAGGATCGTGCCAGTTTAGTCAAACTTTTATGTTGTGCAGATACCTTCAAATCGAACATTTCCGAGACAGGCAAAATGTTAATTTTTCCGGCAATATTAATATTGGCCCCGGCCACCTGGACAACGGCTTTAACACTTGGTTTAAGTAAGTTGCCATCAACGGTTGACGTAACAGTGAATGCTCCCAATTTGCGCGCGTCTACACCAAGGTCAATACCAGCAACCTTCACCAGTGGTGCCAGGTTTTTCGTTGCCGCACTAAATTTAAGTCCGACAGCTTTAGGTAATCCTCCCAGATCATTTAACTTTCCTTCGACCGACGCAGAGGCTCCTGCCATTCGGCCTACAGACAATTGACGAATTTCAAGGTTACTGTCGAACAGCGTTGCATCAACTATGGTATTGCGAATTTGTTCGCCTTGGAAAACAACTGATTTGAATTGTGCTTTTATATTGGCATCAAATTTCCCCAAAACTGATAGGCCTCTAAATGGAGAGGGTTTTAGTTTTTCTGGGATAGCCTGATTATTTTTGGCGGCGGTATCCTCGTCAGAACTTTTCTTTGTCGTTGCCGTAGGTGATTTCGTCAATTGCTCAGACGTTGGCAGGTACGCGTCCAAATTTATGCGGTCCAATTGCACGTTCACCCCAAATGAAGGGCGTTTTCGAAGGGCAATTGACGCCGCGCCGGTCAAGCGAGAGCTGTCAAAACGAAGATCGAGAGCCGTAATTTGCATCAATTCCGGAGACACCTCAATTTGAGTGTTAAGCAGCAGTTTACGTAGTCTATCTTGTGGTACAGATGCGATATCTGTATCCAGCCATTTTAATACACCGCGTAGATCATTAATCGTTGTCTCGATTTCTCCAGTAAATTTGGGCTGACCATTATCCTCCGTTAGGGTACCAAACAACGCAGCTTCCGAGCCCCCCGGAAACCCCGCGGACAATTGACTGAGAGTTAATTCTCCCTCTGACACATCTGCATTGAGTAACAGATCACGTATTAAACCACCTTTATACTTAACGGCATCGACGGAAACAATGATCGCGCCACGAACATTCGGTGGAATTTGAAATGGAGCGTCGACCGGACCATTTGATTTTGCGGCTGATTTTGCGGCAATTGTATCAACAACATCTGATCGCGCGGGTTTTATAGTCTTTTTAATTTCTGGGGCGGCCGCTTGCACGTCCAGCCATTTATCAATGTCAAACTGACTGGCATTCAGTCGAACTGAAAACTCCGTTTTATCACCAAGATCAACGGCAATGTCCCCGCCAATTTTTGACTTTGCCAGCGAAACGCTTAGTCCTGTGATGTCGCCACCTTTTTCTGAACCACTAAGAACACCCGCTATCGAATATTTTTGCGCCAGCAATGGCGGCAGTCCCTCAACACCGAAAGATTTAAGAACTGCGCGCAAATTCTGCCCGTCACCTTTGACGTTTCCTTTAAAGCGTGGGTCTTCCGATAACCCCAGAACTGTTCCATTAACCGTCACATTTGCGAGATCTGGTGCTATCCCCGCATTTATATTCAAATTCAGTGTTCGGCCTTGAATTAATTCACCGATATTCACATCGAAGAAGAAGGGAATTCCCCTGGCTTGCAGTCCTCCGCGAACCTGAAAAGGTCCCTGCAGAGAAGCTGCCGCTATTTCCGCATGCAGGTTTGAAATACGTTCAGAACCGTTCGAAATCTGATCCCGGAAATTCAAAGTGGCGTTTTCAATTGTGAAGTTATCAAGAACAACTGAGGGCGACTGAGAACCAAGAACGCCTTCTTGATCGCTGTCAATTTTGGATGAGTTCGATGTGTCCGGCGACGATTCAGATGACGTCGGCACCTCAAAATTCCAATTCTTCCGTCCGTCAGCCAGTACTTCCAGATTCACTACGGAGTCAATCAATTTGACAGTTTCGACTTTGATTTGACCGCGCAGCAATGGCGATAGTGCAATTCGAACTTCCGCTGACTTCAAACTGACCATGTTTTTTGAGGATGCTCCGTCGATATTTGACAGAGTAACATTGCTCGCGACTAATGCCGGCGCGGGCAGTACGGAGATACGAATATCGCCCGCAATCGTCAGGTCACGACCCGACAGCGCTTTGACTTGACGGGAAATTTCACCTTTATAGGAATTCCAATCAATCAAACCAGGGCCGACTAAAACAGCACCAACTAAAATAACTCCGAGGGCGACGGCGCCCCACAGGATTTTTTTCACTCAATTTCTCCAAAATACGATAAAGTCATCGCAGAATAACGACAAATTTCGCCTACGACTGTAATCTCATTCACTTTTCAGGACAACACCAGCACAGCACGAAAATCATTTACATTTGTGCATGTCGGGCCGGTAATTACCAAACCGCCAATCTCTTCAAAAAAACCATATGAATCGTTATTATCCAAATAGGATTCTGCATTCATATTTTTTGTATTTGCGCGCTTTAATACACTTGGTGAAATCTCAGCACCTGCGTTGTCCTCGCTCCCGTCGATGCCGTCAGTGTCACCTGAAAATGCATAAATACCCTCTGCACCATTCAAGGCTGTCGCTAGGGCGAGAACATATTCACCATTGGGACCACCGCGGCCACTGCCCTTCAACGTAACTGTTGTTTCGCCGCCAGAGATCAAAATTGCCGGGAGCTTATGACCAGATGATCCGCTTTTAATATCAAGCGCTTGCTGCGCGTGCTGACGCGCAACATCGCGGGTTTCCCCTTCCAGCTCATCACCAAGATCAATCACCGTTAACCCATCGCGTGCCGCAGCCTCTCCCACAGCCCGCAAACTGGTTTTCGGAAGACCGGCCAAGATTGTCACCGCATTATCAAATATGGCGTTATCAGGTTTTGGCGTTTCCGAATAAGCTACGGCGAGATGGTGAGAAACCGCTTCTGGCAATTTAATATTATACTTTTCAACAATTTTTTGAGCGTCTGAGAACGTCGTATCATCTGCGACTGTTGGTCCGGAACCGATAACCGCAGGCAGATTCCCAACCACATCTGAAATCAGCAATGTCACCAGACGCGCCGGTGCGACTATTTCTGCCAACCGGCCACCTTTGACAGCAGACAGATGTTTTCGCACACAATTCATTTCAGAAATATCAGCCCCGGAACGCAGAAGCGCCCGATTAACCGCTTGTTTGTCGTCCAGTGTTAATCCGTCAGCCGGATAACTTAACAGAGAAGAGGCACCGCCGGATATTAAGGCAATACAGAGATCGTCAGGGCCCAATTCATGTGCCAGTTCAATAATTCGCCTGGCGGCGTCTTCACCAGCTGCGTCTGGAACAGGATGGGAAGCCTCAATAATTTTAATCCGCGAACAAGGAACTGCAAACCCATATCGGGTCACGACCAATCCGGACAACTCTCCGTCCCAGTTATCTTCAACAGCTTTAGCCATTGCTGCGGACGCCTTTCCGGCACCCAACACGACGGTTCTCCCCTTTGGCCTACCAGGCAAATGTGGGGGAACGCATATCTCTGGATCAGCGGCAGCAACAGCGATGTCAAATAACTGGCGCAAATACGCCTGAGGGTTTTCATTGAGCAGCGACATAGTATTCCAACCTATAGGCGGATGATTTTACCGGGGTTCATGATATTGTCAGGATCAAGGGCAATTTTCATCGACCGCATTACGCTGATCGCGTCCCCATGTTCAGCAATTAGAAAATCGATTTTTCCATAACCGATGCCATGTTCGCCAGTGCACGTTCCATCCATTGCGAGCGCGCGCATGACCATACGTTCATTAACCCCGTTGGCGCGGGCAACTTCATCTTCATCATCTGGATCAATTAACAGGGACAAATGAAAGTTTCCATCACCCACATGCCCAACAATGGGCGCAATCACACCGGCCTCATCAATATCTTTTTTAGTCTCCAGAATACATTCAGCCAAACGCGAAATTGGTACACATACATCCGTCGCAATTCCAACTTTTCCGGGACTTAACGCCATCGCCGCGTAGTAGGCATCGTGCCGAGCTTGCCATAGTTTATTACGGTCTTCTGTTTTGGTCGCCCATTGGAAATCAGCCCCGCCAAAATCATTGGCGATTTCAGCCACCGATGCAGCTTGCTCCGCAACACCCGTTTCAGAACCGTGAAATTCAAAAAACAATGTTGGTGCAACGGCATAATCAAGCTTCGAATATTTGTTAACCGCATCCATTTGCACATCGTCCAGCAGTTCAATACGGGCAATTGGGATACCGCATTGAATTGTTGTGATAACCGCATTAACGGCAGATTCCAGGTCATTAAACGAACACACAGCCGAAGAAATTGCTTCCGGAATACCATAGAGCTTAAGCGTTACTTCAGTAATAACCCCTAACGTTCCCTCAGATCCGACAAACAACCGCGTAAGATCATATCCAGCGGCTGATTTTTTAGCCCGGCCAGCCGTTTTTATGACCCGCCCGTCAGCCATTACCACAGTCAATGAGAGAACATTTTCCCGCATCGTGCCATACCGGACCGCGTTGGTCCCTGATGCGCGCGTCGCCGTCATACCGCCTAAACTGGCGTTTGCACCTGGGTCAACGGGGAAAAACAATCCCACATCCCTAAGATGTTCATTCAACTGTTTACGGGTCACACCAGCTTGAATTTTTACGTCCAGATCTTCCGCGTTCACCTGGAGAATTTCGTTCATTTCTGATACGTCAATACAGACCCCGCCGTGCAGGGCCGCAACATGTCCTTCAAGGGCTGTGCCTGTTCCGTAAGGAATTACCGGAACTTTGTAGCGGGCGCATATTCTGACGATTTCACTGACTTCTTCCGTCGAGTGAGCAAATACCACAGCTCCGGGTGGAATTCCTGCATGATACCCTTCATCTTTGCCGTGTTGTTGGCAAAGGGCATCGGATGTAGAAAGGCGTTGTTCAACGACGCAGCGCAGCTCTTCCAAAATCTCAGGATTAAGCTCAATACGTTTGGTTTGCATTCAAAATGGTCCTTCTAATCTGGGCGTAGTCTATCTTAGGTGAGGTTGAGGAAACAGGAGAAATTTCCTGAAACGCTCCAAAAATATTCGTCAGATTTTTTGACCTTCGAGTGTTTTCTTCAGGTCTTGGACATGGGCACGCAGTCCTGTCATGTGAGGGTGTATAACAAGCGCTTTCTCCCAAACACTCAACGCCGCCTGAGGTTTTCCAATAGCAACATAGATCATACCCATTCCGGCCATGGCACCAAAATGTCGTGGTTCCAGGGCAAGAGTTTTTTGGATATCCCTAACCGATTCGTCAAATTTTCCTGCCAGATAATATGCCGTCGCGCGCTTGTTCCAGGCTTCGGCGTAGTCAGGCGCCGTCTCAATTATACCCGCGAACAAATTTATCGATTGCCGGAAGGCGCCAGCGCTCATTGCCTGAATTCCGAGTGCCATGGTGTTGTCGATCTCAGAAACCCCGCGCTGCGTCCAGATGCCCCAAATTTGAGCCTCAATACGTTTGGCTTCATTTGTGTCAGGTGTTGACTGCAGTATTGAAAACAATCCCGTTAAAGCAGGATCTGTCTGATCAGCGCGCACCTCTCCCGGCGCCGCAAGCAGCCAGTTGATAATCAATATGGAAAACACAGATCTCATCATTTGATCGTAACCTTGATCTAACCGGTAGTTCAACAAATCAGAATAAGTAGCAGATCAATATTGCGTGAGGGGCAGCTATCCCAAAACCGCTGGTTTCGGACCACCAGTAGCCCAGTCCAACAACTCAACAGTATGCACTACTGGCGTTTTCCCCATGCCATTGCCGATCTGTACCAAACACCCGATATTCCCGCTCGCTACGACATCTGCACCGGTTAATGTCAAATTTTGAACTTTCCGGACCAGCAATTGATCCGCTAATTCCGGTTGCATAATGTTATAGGTACCGGCTGACCCGCAGCACAGGTGACTTTCCTTGGGCTCGCGCACTTCAAATCCAGCCGCCCGCAGCAAGTTTTTTGGCTCATTTATGATCTGTTGACCATGCTGCATGGAACAGGCGGAATGATAGGCAACCACCGGTCGTTCATCCATCAGCACGGGTTTGAGCTCAAGATCAGACATCAATTGAGTGATATCTTTTGCCAGTTCAGATATGTGCGCGGCGCGCGGCGCCCAATCAGGATCGTTACGCAGCATAAACCCGTAATCCTTGACAGTTGTCCCACAACCCGAGGCATTGATAACGATCGCGTCCAGAGCACCTTCTGCGTCGGCGCGTTCCCAAGACAGAATATTATTCTTTGCTGCTGCGAGGGCTTCATTTTCCTTACCCATATGGTGAACCAGCGCACCGCAGCACCCGCCGCCTTTTGCGATTATTACGTCGCAGCCGTGCCGCGTTAACAATCTCACGGTTGCTTCGTTAATCGACGGCGCCAATACTTGCTGGGCACAACCGGTCATCAGTACAACGCGTTTTTTCGAAGACCCTTCCGCCTGAAAGGTTTGTGGTCGATCAACGGCAGACGGACCAGCGATCCTTGCGGGCACGGCTTTTATTAAACCGCGTAATCGTCCTGGCATCAGATCTGCAAATGGTTTTGCAAACCATCCCGCTAATAATGATAATCGAAAGCGTGACGGATACGGCAAAACCCAGGCCAAAGTAAGGCGTAACAAGCGATCACCAAGAGGTCGCTTGTACGTTTTCTCAATATGAACCCGGGTATGGTCCACCAGATGCATATAATTCACGGATGCCGGACACGTCGACATACAGGAAAGGCACGAGAGACAGCGATCTATATGTTTGACGACTTTATCCGTGGCAGGTTTGTCGTTCTCCAACATGTCCTTAATCAGATAGATGCGCCCGCGCGGACTATCCAACTCATCCCCCCGTAATACATAGGTCGGGCATGTCGCTGTGCAAAATCCGCAATGAACGCATTTCCTAAGGGCTTCGTTAGCAACATCAATCCCCGGCATTCCAAGTTGGGCCGGTGAAAACAGCGTCTGCATATGCGGTTAAACCCCTTTGTACATACGGCCAGGATTTAGGGTTTTTTTCGGATCAAATCCATCTTTAACGCGTTTGGTTAGATCAGCCATATCTACTGATTGGGGATGGAATGTAGCAATTTCACTGCGTAGCCGGTCTGGCGCGCGGAACAACGTCGCATGCCCACCGACGGCACCAACAGCCGCACGAACCCGTCCCTCATCAGCATTGTTTTTCTCGTCAACAGCAAGCCAAACCAATCCACCGCCCCAATCATAAAATACTTCACCTAGGTGTCCCTCAAGGATGGACAGCGCAACTTTCGAGCCACTGGCTGGCGGCACAGAGAGGCGCCAAATGGCCCGTTCCTGACTGTTAGCAAGAAACGATACATCCCGGACTTCTTTCCAGAACGTTATTGAATTCTTGGTATGTAATTCTTCTACCTTGCCATAAACTTTAAGCAATTTCTTCAACTCTTCGACCCGGTGCTCAACCGATGGCCCCGGACCTTCGACACGCACCGCTGTAACACTACCGCCGGCAGACCTGACGTAATCCACCGCCGACATCTCGGCCACCTTGGCCGGTATAAATGCAGCACCGGATACTTCATGCGCGCTAGCGAGGGCATCCGTCATTGACCGAACCCCACCATGATCATAAATACCATCAATAGCCCAACATATTAACACAGTGCGAATTTTTTCGGGTTTTGGTTGCACCTTTAACGTTAACTCTGTCATCACAGCGAGGGTACCGTAAGACCCCGCAACCAATTTCGACAGATCAAACCCGGTAACATTCTTGACGACTTTTCCACCGGATTTAAACTCCTCCGCGCGGCCGCTTACCGCTTTAAAACCCAAAAAATGGTCCCGCGCAGACCCGGCTTTAATACGCCGTGATCCCGCAAGATTACAAGCGATCAAACCGCCAATAGAACCGCCATCTGCACCGTTGCCATGCAGTAGACTGAAATTCGGTGGCTCGAAACTCAGTTCCTGGTTTTGATCCGCTAGTATGCGCTCAATCTCAGCAACGGGTGTCGCTGCTTTTACGGTCAGAACCAATTCAGTTGGAGCGTAATCTTCAATGCCGTTTAAAGCACTGAGATCAAGCGTATGATCACAAGGCTCTAATCGGCCAAGTGCCGATTTTGACCCATTTCCCTGAACGTTTAGGGATTTGCCATCACCAGCTGCCCATGCAACCGCTTCAAGTACCTGTTTAGTCGTCTTTGGCGTTAATATCTCAGACATTCAGAACCTCGGAAGATCAGGAAATTTTAATTCGCCTTTATGGACATGCATCTTACCCAATTCCGCACATCGATGAAGCGTCGGATACACTTTTCCCGGATTAAGCAACTGATCCGGGTCAAAGGCGCATTTTAAACGTTGTTGGTGCTTCATGTCATCTTCAGAAAACATTTCGCCCATTAAATCACGTTTTTCTATGCCAACGCCATGTTCTCCGGTAAGAACGCCACCGACTTCGACACAAAGCTTGAGTATTTCGGCGCCAAATTTCTCAGCATTTTCAAATTCATCCGGTACATTCGCATCAAATAATATCAATGGGTGCAAGTTTCCGTCCCCTGCATGAAAAACATTTGCAACGCGCAGACCATAACGTTTCGACATTTCATTCATACGGCTCAGGACATGGGATAACTGACCACGCGGAATCGTGCCGTCCATGCATATATAATCAGGTGACAATCGTCCAACTGCAGGAAAAGCGGCTTTGCGGCCAGACCAGAACCGTAACCGTTCCTCTTCTGAAGTGCTTGCCTTGATGTGCACCGCACCGGATTTGCCAGCAATTTTCTCAACTCGATCGATCAGATAGTCAACTTCAACACTCGGCCCATCCAGCTCAACAATCAGCAACGCCTCCACATCGAGAGGATAACCAGCATGAACGAAGTCTTCCGCCGCTTGAATCGCAAATGTATCCATCATTTCCATACCACCTGGAATGATTCCCGCGCCAATTATCGCGCTAACACACTCCCCAGCCTGCTCACTGGAATCAAACCCTAGTAACAAAGCTTTTGCCGTTTGTGGTTTTTTCAATATCCTGACCGTAACTTCTGTAATGACCCCAAGCAGACCTTCTGAACCCGTAATCACGCCAAGCAGATCATACCCATCGCTTTCAAGATGTTTTCCACCGAACCGAATGATTTTCCCATCCATCGTCACCAGTTCAACGCCCAGAACATTGTTGGTGGTCAGCCCATATTTAAGGCAATGCACCCCGCCGGAATTTTCCGCTACATTGCCACCAATAGAACAGGCGATCTGGCTTGACGGATCGGGCGCATAATAAAACCCCTGATCTTCAACAGCTTGCGTAATGCCCAAATTTGTAACGCCAGGCTGGGAAACAACGCAGCGGTTTTGATAATCAATATCCAGAATTTTATTAAATCGCCCAAGGCCCAGCGTAATCCCGTCAGCCAAAGGTAGCGCACCGCCTGACAGGCCTGTCCCGGCACCGCGCGGAACAATTTTCACCTTGTTTGCATGGCAATATCTCAAAACCTTAGAAACTTGTTCTGTGTTTTCAGGAAGCACAACGATCATCGGAAGTTGTTTATAAGCCGACAGTCCGTCACAGTCGAAGGCGCGAAGTTCATCTTCGTCGGTAATTACACCTTCTCCAGGAACGATTGTTTTCAATGCAGCAATTATAGTGGTGCGCCTTGCAATAACATCAGCGTCCGGCAGCGGCATCTTCATCGCATACATCTCCCGCTTTACGTGAAAACCATTGTGCCACACTCAACAAAGCGCTTCCCGCTATGAGATGACGTCAATTGATACAGTGTTTATTTGGCTCAGGTATTTGCCCGTTAACATTTCGGTTTCGCAGCGCTTGTAACATTAAGTACAGAGTTTAGTCCGTGGGCGCCCTAAGAAACAATTACTCATTCGGATGAATATTATTGAATTTTGCTCTCAAATTTCCAAATCAGATAGTAAAACGCAAAAAACCGCGCATAAAGCACGGTTTCAGCACAACATTCAGATGGCCAAAGCCACCTGAATAGATGATCAGCCCTGACGAGCCTTAAAACGTGGGTTTTTCTTATTAATAACGTAAACCCGGCCTTTACGGCGCACAACACGACAATCCTTGTCGCGGTTTTTCGCCGATTTGAGCGAATTTAAAACTTTCATGACCGATCCCTCGAATAACGTGCGCCTAGACCTTCCGGGCACCGAGGCGCGGAACATAGGCGGCGGTTACGGTGATGTCAATGCTTGCAAAGGCTCTATTTGCGCGTACCGCAACTTTATCCCCTAACAATTCTAATCTTGCACAATCGGCGCTTTGATTGTTCCCTTTCGTATCGTACAGATCAACGGAAATTCGGCACATGATTAACAATCAAAAACATCTTTTTGACATCCCAGAATCCGTTGCCTATCTCGCCTGCGCGGAAAGAACGCCTTTCCTTACTGCAGCTCGAAACGCTGGCATCCAGGGCATCGATCGAAAATATCATGCGTGGGCATTTAACCCCATGGTATTAAACGACGAATCGGAATATCTTCGAAGTCTTTTTGCCCATATGATTGGCGCGACTGCAGATGATATCGCTATCGTACCATCGACATCCTACGGCGTCTCCACCGCCGCAAAAAACCTTCCCCTTAGCGTTGGGCGCAACATTATCATTCTGCAAGATCAGTTCCCCTCAAACGTCTATGCATGGCATCGGCTTGCTGAAGAAAACAGCGGAAATATTATTGTTGTGCCGCGCCCCGAAGACTGGGACTGGACGACAGCCGTATTGGACCTTATCGATTCGAATACTGATATAGTTGCCCTGCCGCCCTGCCACTGGATCGATGGCAGCAGCCTTAACTTATCTATTATCGGGGAGCGCTGCCGTGAACTTGGCGCCGCGTTCGTTATCGACGCGACGCAGGCCGTGGGCGCAATGACGATTGATGTGAATATACTAAAACCCGATTATTTGTTATGTTCGGGATACAAATGGCTGTTTTGTCCTTTCTCCATCAGTTTTCTGTACGCGGCGCCGCATCGCCACAAAGATCAACCCCTAGAAATTCACGGACAAAACAGAGGGTTTGGACAAACGCCGGACGGTCATCTTGATTATTATGACGGGTTCATGGTCGGTGCCCGACGTTTCGATATGGCTGAGCGTAATAATTTTATCAACATGCCGATTGCCATCTCAGCGATGGAACAGGTTGTATCCTGGAGCATTACAGAAATTCAGGAAACCATCGCACCACTCACTGCCTTATGTGCAACGGAGGCTCGAAATCGCGGCTGGTCTGTGCCCAGTAATGAGCACCGGGTCGGCCATTATATTGGTCTTAATCCGAATTTTCCGGTCACAGAAAATATGATCGCAACTCTGAAAGCCAAGAACATTTACGTCACCCAAAGAGGACAAGGAATCAGAGGGGCCCCTCACCTTTTTAATAATGAAGGTGATATTCACCGATTGTTTGAAACGATCGACGCGATATAATCGACCCGAAGCCATATATAAGGACCAAACTATTGGCGCGCGTTTCAAATCCGACCACCACCGCTAGCGCCTTGATCCGAGAACGAAAAGTTCTAATCGTAGATGACGAAGTTTTTCTTCGCAACCTAATCAAACGCGTGGTCAATAAAGAGGGTGTCCTTCTAACTGCAGATGCATCTGATACAATAACTGCAATAAGTGGAATAAAAACATTCAAACCAGATATCATGATTTTGGATATCAACATGCCGGGAAAATCTGGCCTACACCTGCTCAGATCAATTAGAGCGGGCGAAGTCGACACTAGAGCAATTCCCGAGTAAATTAGTTCAATTTGCGACGACGTAATTGCGTATTAACAAATGGTTAGGGCATTTTCGGCGATCCAAAAATCGCCGGAAACGCTCTAAACGAGACTTACCTGTCATCATCTTGACCAGCCTCGGAAACGACGACATCCTGTCGATCGCCCTAAACCTTGACGCAAATGCGTTTGTATCAAAGGGCGAGGGTTTTAAACAATTGGGCAAACGTTTGAGCCGGGTGTTAACCGAACCATTCAATCTCAAATCTGCGGCATCTTATGCCGCTATAAATGTTCCTACAGCTGAGGAACTTGCTAAGATGACAAAGCACGCCAACGCAAATAAATTTGATGGGGACGGACTTCGTATTTCTGCAGCTAACATCAACGCTGGAGATATATTAACCGCTGATTTACGTACTCATGCGGGTCAATTACTTCTAACGAAAGGTACCGCTGTAAGTGATTCCATGTTGAAGCGAATTTGTGACATAGGGGAAACTTTTGGCCTGCGCTTGAATTTTTAAGGAAATCATGGTCCTGAAAAAAGCACAGTATTCACCGGCTTAGACTTCAAACCCGCCACGCGGCTCACGCCAAATCATATATTGCCAACTGTATTATCTATTTTCCAATTTTATTTCCGGCATCGCTCAACATAGAGGCTCTTACAGTTTCGGATGCGCTCAACGGCCAGGTCGATGAATGCACGGGTCTTTGCTGTCGCGCGCCGCCCCCCTGGATAGACCAAATGAATTGGTAATTCTTGATCATCCCACTCTTGAAGGACCTCAACCAGCAAACCTTCAGCCAATGCAGCTGAAACTTGATAGGATAATGCTCGCGTGATTCCCCAGCCCGCGATCGCCGCCTCGATTGATGTGGTGGCCGTATTGACGGAAAACGTTGGAATAACCGTAACCAGCTTCGTTTCTCCGCCGCAAATAAACTGCCACTCTGGTAATCTGCGGGCACCAAGAAATTGAACAATTCTGTGTTTGGATAAATCACTTAAAGTTTTCGGCGCGCCGTGCTCAGCAATATAACTGGGAGCCGCAACCATTATGCGCCGAATTCTCCCAACGCGAACTGCTGATAACGATGAGTCGGGTAAATTACCGATCCGTAGCGCAACATCGAATTCCTCGTCAATCAGGTCCACGACCCGATTGACGAAATGCGTGACCACAGACATTGCGGGATATGTATTAAGGTAATCGCGCAGTATTGGCGCGATATGCATTTGCCCGAACGTCACGGGTGCCGTCACACGCAGTGTCCCACGTGGTGTTTCGTACGCCCCTGCGGCGACATCCTCAGCCTCTTCAAGTTCCGTCAAGATACGCTCAGATTCCAACAAAAATTCCTGCCCGATTTCGGTCAAGACAACTTGACGCGTATTGCGGGTGAGCAACCGCGCACCGATTCGTGTCTCAAGGCTATTGACCAGACGTGTCGCGGTCGGCGGTGACATGTTTAGCGCGTGCGCCGCTGGCTTAAACCCGCCGTGTTTGGCAACTGCGATAAATGTTGTGAGTTCTCGAAATTTATCCACGTAACCTCACAATATAGATATTGCCTAAGTCAACTTCACACATTCTGATTTCTGGTGAAAATATGCCAATCTCTTTGCCAGTTTTTATCTCGGTTGTGATTTCAATATCTAAAATTATGAATTTCCAATTTCTGTAATTCTACCCGACGACGGATCCCGCTATGTTTTCAAGCGTATAGTGAACCTTATGACTATGAGGGGATTGCATTCAACGTGTGGTTTTTAATTTAATACTCTCCACAATGGAGTCTATTGTGCCACGCTCTTATTTCATTGATATAGCAGAACGACTTTAATTTGATTCAAAGTCCCTGATCCCTGAAAAGCACCTCAATATCGCAGTCGTTTTTTCGTCGGA